>Ga0247779_1000301_pt1 | contig 34444 bp, 37 predicted proteins | sample UWRJL221509R5_FD_179925 | JGI IMG/M metagenome (GOLD analysis project Ga0247779, IMG submission 179925) | Plant litter microbial communities from Arlington Agricultural Research Station in Wisconsin, United States - UWRJ-L221-509R-5 | ecosystem: Environmental > Terrestrial > Plant litter >...
GATGGAATTACGTAATCGATCAACTTGTGTGCCGTCATCTTCAAGCGTCTGTCTTGCACTCCCGACGTCCTCCACCACCCCGCCAGATGTCCACGGGCGACCTTGATCCCTCCATTCTTGCGTCATGACTGTTAACGGTCCTTCCCAATGGCTTTTCTCCCCTGACTCCCTGACAGAGACTCCTTCTTCGTGCATTCTCGAGAAAGAAATGTACGACAGGGCACGGGGCGTTGAATTTTTGTATCGCCTGGGCTCTTCTCTTGCACTGTAAGAATTTTGTATCACCCATTGTACATTATCTCCTCAAACACTTTATAGTCCAACTTCAGCAATGTGCACGGCAGCTACTTGGTTTCATCGATTTTACATGCGTTTTGCAATGGACGATTTTCACCGTCAGGTGCTTGTTTAATAGAAATCGCCCGATTCTTTGCTAACTAGATATCAAGGACGTCGCCGCTTCTTGTATTTTCCTTGCCACTAAAACCGAGGAATGCGGCCGCAAGTTACGAGACGTGGCTAGGGTTTATCAAGCTAAAGTGCATAATGTTGATGTCTCTACCATCCCAGTCGAGAGCAAAGTACGTTTCAAATCCCCGCGTCTCTGTCCTTTTGCTTATCACATTGATTAGGAGGTCGATAACTGTCAAGCAGCTATCCTTTTGACTGAGGAAGTGCTATTGGAATCATTGTGCTTTGATTTTGTTGTAGACAGTCCTCATGCAGAACTTTTGGAATTATTTGAGGCTCTGGGAAGCGACATGGAGGTGCAAGAATACGCCTGGAGTCTTTCGCATGATTCGTAAGTGTTATTTAAAGGTCCGAACATAGTTGTACCTAATGAGCGTTGTACAGGTATCGAACCCCAGTGTGCATCCTCTACCCACCAAGACTCATCGCTATAGCTTGCTACATTCTCGCGCAGAGACTTGTAGACGGTCCGAATTCCCCTTCTTTAGATGCACGTGTATCAGCTACTGCGCCATCGACGTCTCTTCCTACACCTCCATCCCATAAACCGCCGTCGCCCGATGCATCCAGGGCAGCCATTGATTACTATAATCTAGACGAAAACGAACTTCGCCAAGTTTCTGGTGAGTGATGGTTCTTTTGGGGACTATAAGTAGATCGCCATGTATTTGTTTTCTAGAGGCTCTTGGCATTATTCTTGAATTCTACTCCGCGCAGGACCTGGAAACATACCCCTACATTACTCCCATTGTTTCCGTGAGTAACATTTGTTGTTGATAATGATTTTTTGCTACAACCTCACCATCAATTAGGTGCCTCCACCTGCCCAACGCCATCCTCGTCCTCGTCTCTTTATTTCCCCTTCTCAGTTGAATTCGAATGTACATGGAGATCCGCAGTCACAACAAATCAATCCAGATTTTGGACTAGGCAGGACTCCCAGTTCTTCACACGGTGGCCATACTCCATCACAGCAGGCCTAAGTTATGGAAGATATCGATCAAGCATTGCGACTGTCATCTAAGATAAAATTCGTGAACGCTGATGCGATTATGGGTGTATATAACTATAATAATATGTATAGGTACCAAGTTTTGACGGGACTAATAAAGTCAGATCATCCATTCACCTCGTGGTTTATTCATTTCAAAGAGTCGCACTGGCTCAGGTCCAAACTGGAAGTCGTCTTCATCCACAGGTAGTTGAAGAGGGAAATATTCCCTACAAGCTCCAATCCATGCCTCGGTTAGTTCTTTGTTCACAGGAGGAGGGCTTGTCTCTCGCGCCAATTGTAATTCCATGTCAATGTCGATTGCTTCATCCGGTTCTGGTTCTAATAGTGGCTCAAAATTCAACAGCTAGTAAGCGAACAAAGAAGAACAACACGTGCCTGACCACACAGAAACTGAGGGAGCTACTGGCAGTCTACCTTGCACTTGGCTTTTATAAAAATCGTGCGAGGTCGTTACAGGTTCAAATATCTGCCAAACAAAAAAAGGACCGAGATTTGCGAATAGCAAGATTGTCGGTCAATCAACTGCATCAAGAGAATGTGGACTGACTACCTTACCTTTGGAAGTGTGAAGTTTGTCATATTACAAGCTGATGCCATCCAGAATGTCATCCATTCCAGAACCGTGTTCGTCTTCTTATCTTTTGTTTTGTACGGAATAATTTGAGATACAAACGCTGCTCTCGCGGCTATCGTCGAAAATAATGATTCAGGCCATCATGGATAATTAGATCATCTGCACAAGACGTACCACCTGAGAAACCACCGAAAACCCAATGCGTGTAATTGGTGATGATGAACCACTGTGTCTTTTCAACTTGGCAGGCATCCCAAATCTAGAGAAAATAACACGGAGGTCAATATATCAGTTACAGAATGTGTTTTTACATGTCTGACTTTTGCCCACAACCGATATTTGCCCTGTAGGTTGTGTGGATTCATATGATCGTACACAGGGAACTGCGAAAATACATAAGAGATGAGAAAGAGGTATTTATTTTTCTCGTAGAATCGATGAGAGGAAATTTACCGCTCCGCAATCTACAAGCTCCTCCATTTCTCTCGCGGTTAGACTGTGAGGAGATAAGTAGGCAAGGACGACAGGATCACTCTCGACTTCCTCTTCTTCTTCCTTCTCGTCTGTTTTTGGTGCATTCGGGTTTCTTTTCCAGACAATATAGTCAAATAAAAGCCGGGTAGAACCTGTACTCCGATCTGCCATCTGACTTGAGAAAAATGACATGTTTTTGAAGTTTGCATTATGACAGTGGAAGACGCGCATCGCAGTAATTGCTGCTAGAGCAACCCAAGTATATACACTATCGTGAACAAAGTGTCATTCAGCATAGTATATCAGATTCATGTTCTCAACAAGACTTACTTCGTTATGTCAGTATATGACTCGATATACAAAGGAGGCATGCGATCCGGGAGGTTATATCTCGGGTCGGACTCGTCTGAGATGTAACCGAGGCTTAGTAGGAAACGGGACACGGGAAAAAATGTTTGGTCAATCCCTAAAGGCGCTCTAAGTTATGTGCTGAATGGTCGGAAACGAGAAGAAACATACAGGGACGAACCAAACGAGTAACCTGTGGTCCTAAATCATGGATTGTTTCTAGACAGCGCCATACCTCATGCTGGACGTCGAGCTTGCTATTCTGATGATTTTTGGTGAAACGGACGTCTACAGCAGGCAATACGAACGTTCCGTTCATTGAAGGTTCACGTATCTCTGGGTCGGGTAGCTCAAAGTTTTTGATATAAGCGCGAAAGTCTGACTTGGCATAGTGCTCGAAATCCTGAGCTGTCCGACCCATATTTCAGGAACTTGTCAAAAATCTAAAAGTGCTGCACGGGGGGGTTGCGATGGTGAAGAAGATGAGAGATCGAGAACATTTCTCTGGGAAGATGGTTATATATGCAGAGTGTTCGGGGAACAAAGTCACTGGAACTTACAGCGTGCTAGTGAGTACAAGGTTCCTGGGATACCCTTAGTACAAGACCTTACAACGCGCTCCGAATTAGGCAACTCTTTAAGCACTAACCTCAAGCTTTGATTTCATATAATACTCACTGTCGCAACATTAACAGAAGTAATCGATAGAATCAAAAGCAGTGGTTCTCCCATATAATACATTTCGGAGAATAAAGATCAATGACTCTAATTATAATTATATGTACATATCCTGGCTGCAATGAAGTACTAGACCACACTAAAGCTATTTGCGAAATCCCATCCCATTGTTATCATATATCTGCGTCTGCCAACTGATAATAAGATCCCCCTTCACTGATTATCTTCGTGGCGTAACACCCTTGCATAACGAGTATTTTTGATCCAGGACTATTTGATTTCTCTGCAGATTTCTTTCGTGCGTCAAGGCTGCACTCCGCACAAACAGTGGGACTGAGTCTTATCGGATTGTGTGCTGGAGGAGCCATCATTCGGTTGCATGCAGATGATGTGCAACCTAGACGAAGACCTGAGAAAGGAAAACCTGACGTACGAACAAAAGGAAAGTCGTACCGGTGAGATGCCGCTCACTAAAGAGACAATTTGATTTGTAGCAATCCTGTTTCCTAGTAGCCATCGAGTAGAAATGACCACATTCCGGATGGTAGCGTCCATCAATGACCTAGTGAGTATCACCGACGTTTAGCAGAATTCACAAAGCGATCAAAAAGAAACAGACGTTATGACACATGGTGGTTCAGAGTCTTCTTACAAGTCGAGGGGGATAGGATGAAATTGCCGCCGTTCTCTAAAAGACCCATTTTTAAGTAGAAGAGAGTAGAGAAAGTGCGTGCAGCCTCGTTCTGGAAGGTAAACCTTCATAATGAACGTGAGGCATCGGAATCTCCCGATCTAAAGCATCAATCCAATCATGGTATGAGGTTTGCCTCAGAAGTTAATAATAATCTCTGCTTGAGCTTCTTTTTTGCTCCTTGGATCCTTCAAATCTTGTAAGAGGGACTCCAATCGAAGGGTGCGTTAATGGCAGAGGAAAAATGGCAATCTAGTCTGGGAAACAGACGTTTCAGCATGGGTAAAACCTGCCTGTCATTGAATGATCGCATGCGACAAAACAAGTTTCTGAACCGAAATGCGAGGAATTTAAGATCCTGTTGGACAGCAGTGAAATTCTGACAAGGTGAATCATGGGTTCCTGGGGGTGCATGGCGAGAAAAATAAGAAATGCGGAGAAAGAGACTACCATTGACCTATTAAATTTACGAATTATATAGCCGGAGCTTGGTGAAGCGCAGGGCCTGGAGGCTTCGCGCAGTCCGGAGCTTTAAAACGAAGTAACTGAAATACATGCAGACGGTACAGCACCTGCCTGTTGTAATAGACTCTGACGCCAATGCAAAGTGGAGGGTCTCAAGCTCCACGTTCTTTGATTTTAATGACGAGTTGGACCTTTTTCCGCACCTGAAATTGGAGTAGAACAAGCGGTAAGAGAAATGAAAGAGTAAATCGAAACAACTAAACGCACTTCATCAGCAAAACGTTTCCTCCACCGTTCGCTACTCAATCTGCGTCGTTTGACACCCTTTTTCTCGTGTCTTTCCGTCATCCGCAGTTGTTTACGGACCTGATTACGAGCGAGAATGCCCTCGAGCTTCCTGAACGTTGCACTCAAGTTTTTTCCGGATGGATTCAACACAGTACGACCTTGCATAACGTGGAGACCTTGATAAGCATGCCATTATATCCCAATATGCTTCCTTACCTGAATAGGGATTCGCAGGGGGGTGATTGCGAGCGTCCTCCAAGGCTCTTTTCGAGTTTTCGCGCCATCTTTCGTCAATAGTTTTACTTAGAGGGAGTCTGGTCTCTAATTCATTGGTGACCGGGTGTGATGAGTCGGTGGCGGTAGAGAAAAGGCTGGTACGGTTTGTGAGTACAGCGCGGGTGAGGATATTTGTCGAAGAGAGGCACAAGCTTGGCCGTAGGACAGCGGATAGCCGCAGAGCAGACGTTGGTAAGAGTTGTGATAGACGCTGCATCGTCCGGAAGCGCGTCGATGGTGGAGGTGGACGTTCGTTAAACGGGTAATTGCTCAAAATGGGACAGCCAACAGTCACAGTCACGTGTTGTCTACCAATAACAGCTTGGATAAGATAATCTCGACATTGCAACTCGCACCTTGCCCTCCCCTTTGTAACCTTCTATATATTACTAAAAATGTCTGAAGCTCTGCTCGAGGAATTCGAAGTAATCGAGCCTCAGCTTATATAACTTTGGACTTTTTTCTGATCATCAAACTAGGTCCTAGAGTCCATTTATCCTACTGAACTACAGAGTCCGTATCCTCGACAAGATCCAGCCTGACGAACGCTGAAGTGCTTGATCATATGAAGGACTTTCCGAACAAGAAATTGAAATTGAGGCCGAGGCTGACGATATCCCGGATGGTGCAGAAAATGGTGCGATTGCAAAAACTTATTTTTTAAACGTTGCGTGGTTCCTCTAACTCTTCTTTCTAGTTCAAGTAACATTGTGCGTTCAGTATAGCGACACGTACCCAGACGAATTGCCCGACTTATCCCTCAAACATGACGACCCAAAAATACTGGAAGAGGATATTGAAAATCTTTTGCAGGACTTACGGAGAGTTGTACGTTTCTCCGGTTCGATTGTAGGGAAACGATATGCACAGCTCACTGATAGGGAGAAGAAAATTTGGGCATGGCGATGACTTTCACTCTAGTATCTCATCTTCGGGAACAACTTTCTGAGCTTGTGAGGCACAAAATAGAAGAGCAACGGAAAGCAGAAGCAGAGAAAGAACGACTTGTTTTGGAGGTGCGTTATGCTTCCTTCATACCGAACGGTATGCAGGTTGAATATGTCAATTAGGAAGAAGAAAAGCGCACCCGCGGCACACCTGTTACAATAGAGTCCTTCAAGGCATGGAAAGCCAAATTCGATAAAGAAATGGCCGTTAAGAAAGCCCAACAAGAGGAAGACCGTTTGAAAGGTTTAACGCCCAAAGAACGCGAGGAATGGAAAAGATCAGTCGCTAGACCGTCAGGTAAAGTTCAAGACCTGGTCAAATGCTTTTCTCTTGCTTCAACTTTAACAATGTGTTCCCTAGGCCGACAACTATTTGAAAGGAATAAAAATCTGGAAGACGAAACCCTTATGGAAGAGGGGGCCGTTTCTGTGGATATCAGCCAATACGACAGAACGAACCAAGAAGAGGAAGAACAAGAAGAGGGGCTCACCTTTAGTGACAGCGATTGACCATATTATCACATTTCGATGCTTGAGTTTCGATTATCGTGTAAATTAAGATAAAAATAAGACTGTATAAGTGTCTATACTTCGTACTACAATCCTTGGAACATTCCATCCTCCCCTCCGTTACCATCTATTACTCCACCTCCTGGCAGTACTTTGCAACCCAAATTGTCCCTTCCTTTCTCCCGCAAGAAGCCATCTTCGTCAGTGTAAATAGCCGGACCTCTCGGAGTGGGATCGTGCACGAGGTCTTCGCCAACAAGCTTCAACCACTCCAGGACGGGCTTTGTGGTCCATCTGTCGACAAAGCCTTTACCCGCTTGGAACCAGCCCAGGTGGCCTCCACCTTTCGTCAGCTCCATAACTACAAGTCCATTTCCACCCCCATCCATTGGCACGTGTCGAACTACAGGGTCATCCGCAGCGTTGATAGCAAGGAAAGGAACAGTAATCTTGCCCACCATATTATGACTTGAACCCCACACATAATATGCATCAGCGTCACGGAATGGGAAGTGGGGTGATGGCCCTCCTGCGATTCTAGTGAATGTATCGTCGAATTTCTCAAGCGTTGGGTTCTTCAGCTGAATTGCGAGACCAGCAGCCTTTGCCACGTCGTGATCAGGGTCCTGAATCAGTGCATGGAGATGTTTCTTAAGAAGCCGTAAGAGATTTCCGCCCATTCCTTTGGAGTAGATATGCTTCCCAGTGAACGATGTTAGGAGACTAGACAAGTCACGTTTAGCACAAAAAAAACAGAAGGCACAAATATGAAATCAATGCTTACCCATTATTATTCTGTTTGAGATCCCAAGGCTAAATTGCATGACTAACGATCAGAATTTGACTTTTTCTCCAATGCGGTAGTCACTCACACAAGCAAGAACACACGCAGAATGAACTCGACTTTCATGACGCTCTTCGCCGAGGTATCTCGTCAGGACGTTTGAACCAAGAGAAAAGCCGAGCCCAAGTAAGGGAGCATTGGGATATTGAGAGGCTATGTATAGCAAGGCTTGACGAGTGTCGTCAGTGTGTCCTGCAGAATACAATAAAGGGCTAGTTATGGGTACTCCAGCACCTTCAGAAAATATAAGATACAGACAAGATAAATGAAGGACGAGAAGAGGGTACTGACATCCGCGGAAATTGATAACTGCTGCGCGATAACCCAAGCCTCCCTCTGCTACAGGAGCACATGCCCGACTCAAGATGGCCCTGACATAAGGTTCGTAGGATCCTGTGCATAATTCAGTGACAGGGAGGACGAGTCTACCGAAATAACGGACCTCCTGTTAGACCGTGTTGCACTATCACAATTGGAGCATCTTTCTTGACTTTGGACTGGTCAGCTGGTGCGAAATCAACCCCGCTGTCAAAGAATGTTAGCATTTAGAATTTTTCAAATGCATCGCTCATAGCATACAGTGTGCCTCCGTCCTTTAAGCGCAAGTATACTCTACATAGTTTATGAGGGTTCAAATCCTTAAGCATGAGGTTGAGGTATAACGCACCGGTTGTACCACATCAGATCGTTTTTAGAGAAATTGCCCATAACGCAGTATATCGTCTGTAAATGTCCACTGGACACGTTGACGGAGATGTGTGAGTAATTTTTGGGCTTGTCACAGAAAACCGAGGCAAAACTTACTTGAAAAGCCACCAGAGTGGTCTAAACCCAGTGAAAAGACTTGCACATCTCGTTTCTAGTAGCTCTTTTATAGAAAGATGTTCGATTGCGTCGCTTCCATCTCGTTTCTTGACCGGGAGGGTTGCTGGCTTGTCTGCGAAGTGTACGATAGGAAGGTTGTCACCGTAAACTCTGTGGGCGAAAGAGAAAAAGGCCCCCATGAAAGCTACCGTCACAATACTGAGAAGGGCACCCATGTATAGGGACTGCGAATCCTAAGGTACGAAGCAATAGGGGACCAGGTGGAATGGGATCAAGAAGGGTAGAAACAAGTTATCCCATTCTTAAAACCATTACATTTTATCGGAGCAGGGTAATATACTGAGTGTTTGACTCCGGTCGTATCAACAGCCGCGGGGGTTAGCGTTAACGGAGAGAGCAGTGAAAATGTTACTTCGGTTCAAATGGAATTGGACTCTATAATTTCTTCATTCTTTGTCAATTTTACACTACATTCTTTCTGTCTAATCCAACACTGCAATGAGCATGCGAATAAATAATAAATAAGAGCTTTATTTATTCACTTTGGTGAGAAACCGACCAGAGCCACCGGCGACCTAAAAAAATTCACATGGCTATTAGCATTGCTTATGTAAACGTCTAGCACTGAGTGCAACCAACTGAAATTCAAATTATGATTGATGTCAACAGAACTTTAAGTACCTATCATGGCTTATCAATCTTGTCATAATATCGTCATTTACCTCGGGAAGTATCTGGAAGTATTGCACTTCTACTTCCTAGTTCTACAAATACACAAAATCATGGTCGAGAAGGACAATATCAACGAGCAGTGAGCACATTCCAAAGCATGCATATTTTACATATAATAAGGGGGTACCAGTGGCTTAGTTGCTGCCGATTTTTATCTTCTCTGGTTCTTGGCGTATTTGTTTGGTTTTACCCTTTCCCGAGCGCTTGCCAACTCATTAGTATGCCCTAATTCTTCGGTTGGAAACCATCTTAGTCGCAAGAAGACTCTTTAACAGGACAGATTCAGTTTAGCAATCGGTAGAAATAAGAGCTTCGCGTCGTTAACGTATGTTGCATCAAGCTAGACACCAGGTCTCAGATGGACAGAGGATAGAAAAACATCAAAGCTATAAAAAAAACAGTACGCCATGAACCCAAGATTTGCTGAGAACAGATAATGTGCGATCGACGAATCAATGTAAATTTCAGTGATTGTAGTGGGTATTGATGAGCCTTCGTACCCGAGGATACAATGCTTATGAACTCAAAGAACGAGGCTTATCACAGGATCCGATAATAACCGTAGGCATCGGAGGCGACAGCGACGAAATTGGCGATTGCATCCCAGGGACCTTGCTGTTGACAATGTGTCAAGCAGAAATAGTATCAGCTTCCGACCTAAGAATCGAATCGAAGAGCCGCATATCTGCAAGAGACGATTATAAAAATGCTACGAGGGTACCTAAACCGATGTCATCGACAGTCATATACAACATCTAGAAAGCTCCGTGGAGGACCAAATTCATGAGAGAAATAGACCTCAGCCTGCCGCAAGGTATGATGTGTAATGAGCCACAGAAAAGATGCAGAAGCTAGGAAGCTAGGGAGTGTAGGATACGACGTCTCAAGATAGAAATCTCGCGGATTTGTCGAAAGATAGAATGAGATGGGCTCAAGAAACCAGGCCCAGATAAACGATATCGGACGAAGCATCAGCGAGGAAGATGTATTAGGGTTCAATAAGCCCAAATATCGCGTGAAGAAAGAAACCTGCAAGAATCGTTGATGAAAGTATGAAAGTCGAAGAAACGATAGTCGTGGGATGATGGATCAAAACTGAGGTTTGTGGTATAGAGATCACGTGTAGACGTGTTGTTTGGTTGGGTCGCGCCGTGATTATTGTTTGAACTTGTACTTTTACTTGCAATCAGCTCTGAGCCTCCTTGCCGAGGAATATCGATTAAGATTCTACTTTAAATTCGCGTTAAACGAGCTTCGGAATAGAGGTTTATGGTATTGGACTCAAACGGATTATAATCTTCTATGTACAAGGATATGGACGACCATACCTCTCCTCCATCTCCGACATCCTCATCTGCTTCCGATAGCGACGCTTACAATACAGAATCCGCCAGATTATATTTTGGGCCCTTGAAGACCCCGGAGCGTAATTTTGTTGCTGCAACGAAGAATCTTTTCCCTCCTGCAACTATTACGCCTCTCCGCCGCTCACCCAGGTTATCGAGCCCTCGTCCCCGATCGACCCCTCCTGCCGATTTGCAAATAACTGAAAAAGAAAGGGAGGATATAGAACAAGTAGCTCAGCTGGTGAATGGAATAGAAGCAGATGAAGAAGGTGAAGAAGAGGAAAGTGGATCTAACTCAGTCCCAGGAACACCGCTGAATGGCGAAGTTTTCCCTGATGGTCAGTCTGAATTAGTGCGTTTAACGTTTCTGCTGAGCATGAAACTTGTACAGAGCCATCTTCTGCATTAGCAGAAAGAATAATTCATGCCCACGATAATCCTTCTCCGCCACCAAGCCCACCTGCAGAATTAAGCTTATTTGATCCTTACCACACCACTGTTCCAGAGCCTTCCGCCGACTATCAAGCGGATCTTATGTCTTTAAACTTCGATGGTCAACTACAGGAAGATGATGCAAATCCTATGTTTAACAACACAGATAATGTTCAAACGAATACCCAACGACCAGCCCCACTAGCAGACGACAGTACTACACCTCAACATCTAATTTCATTTGACTCCTTTACTACATCCCCAGCTCAAGGAAGCTTACCTATTCAACCGGTCTCTTTACTTCCTCAAGTAGTATTGTCGATAGACGATCTCCTTTCCAAATCTCCAAGTCCAGCCAAACGCCTGGTCTCTCCACAAGTCGATATTCCACAAGTCATTGTACAATTGGCTGAAAACAGAATATCCGAAGTTGGTTCACCCATCCTTGTTGATGAACCATTGAAAGAAGACTCGCAGCCCACATTGAACCAAGGGGAGGCATCATCCTTAACACATAATTTACTAGCGACACCCACCGATGCAGCGATTTCCCCCGCCCCAGCATCAGTGGAAGAGGTCCTACCCGCGACCCCATTACGACGCTCTACCCGTCCTCGTCGGAGTGTTACTCCAAATCCTCCACCTCCAGCTCCAAATCCTTCCACCCCCGTCGCCACGCCTTCGAATGCACGAACCCAGGTGAAGAAGAGATTTACGAATTCAGGACCTAATGATGAAGTTGTGAGTGACTCGCAAGATGAAGACGAAGATACTCTGCGGTCTAGATTGTCCACCACAGCTACTCCCACGAGTACTACCGTTCGCGTTAGGCACCGTAGTCCTGGAAAGGGCCCCCTTTCATTCAGCAGGGAGCTAGGATCTTTGTCACCAGAATCGACGAACGTATTAGCGAACTTGGGTTTTGGTTCTGCCATCGATGGGCCTACCGCAGTGGTTCTTCCGAATAGATCAGAGAATTCTGGATCCCAGTCAACGTTTTCATTTTCAGTATTTGTGCCTCCCGACACAGCTGGGCCAAGTACTCCTGTGCGCTCAACAGGCCCTATCCGCTTTACCAGCCCCTCCAAAGCGGAAACCTCGCCAAACAAATTCCGCCTTCAGACGCCTGCTGTTAATGATCCAACCAATACACCTGCTCGCAGAATCACAATCTCTCAAGCTGTTGCCCAAGGCCATGTATCTCCCGAAAAAGCCATGCAACTCGGCTATAGACCTAATGGTGCGCCTCTAGCACCCGTTTCTACCCCTGCTAGGCGGGTTCTAATCTCGGAAGCGTCCGCGCCATCGACATCCAAATTGAATGAATCTAGGTTAGGCAGTCCTACAAAGACCTTGCCTCTCAAGAGGGAACGTTCCGCTGAACCTACTCAAAGGCCTGTTGTATCTGTCAAAGGTAAAGAGAAAGAGAAGTCTTCTCAAGTACCGAGTAAAACATCGACGATTGTGAAGAAGTTACCTTTTCCTATAGTTTCCTTGGTATCCTCACCTACTGTATCGTCATCCCCTGCACCTCAGGCTCTTCCTTCCGATACTTTGAACGAACTCTCTTCGTCGTTGAAGGTTAGTCCTGCGAAGTCAAATCTCAAACAGGTTACTAGTCGAATACCGAGAATTGGTGCGAAGCCATATGCGCGAGTTACTGCACCAACAGCCGCAACTACGGCTAAAACAAAGCCTACCACAATGCGGATGGTCGACTTGACGAAGGTATGCAAGCTGAAACCTGACAAGATTAAAAGTACTTAATAATTGTGTTATTACAGTCTTACTCCAAATCATTAGCAACAGACAACCATACCACAGCTCTCAAGAAAGAGATCGGTATATTGGAAACCAGTAAGGCGACTGCAAGCTCAGCTGCGCGCATCAAACCTTCTACGTCAGCCTCTACTATGTTGAAACGAAAAAGAGATGCAGAAAAACCCTCTCCCGCTAAACCTCGCGTCATCATGCTGCGGCAAGTTCCAATAATTCCTGTTACCCCAGCAGAATCTTTCACAAGTACCCAACCGCCCCTTGGTCCAACTTCTGTGCAGCCATCCTTGACTACGAAAGGTAAGAAGCAATCCCAAGCCCCTGTCCGTATACGCCGTGTGATGGATCCACCACCACCACCCCGACCAGTTACTCCTTCTCCCCCTGTTGAAGAAAATGAGGAGCCTACTATTATTTACAATCCACCGAAGTCTGATGTGAAAGCATTAGAGCCACCAAGCGAAGAGATTGTTCAAGAGACTATCGAGGAATCTCCTGGATCTCCTATGAAGGAGGTCCTTCCTGATATGCATTCCAATTCCACTCCTTTACAGACCAGCGCGGAAAAGTCATCGGAAGCGTTATCAGTACCTACAGTCGTCGTCGAGGATTACTCTTCTGTGTTAACTGATGACACTTCCAGTGGTCTGCGGCGTACAACTCGCTCACGAAAGGCTCCAGTTGTACAGGACGTGTTTACTGAAGGGAGCACAAGGCGGTCTACTTCTCGGAGAAAGGCTTCATCGTTCCGCTCAGATGATACATTCTCTGGGATGAGTATGACGGCATTGAAAGATCTCACGGTCTCGAATACATTACGAAACCAGCGCTACCTCACTGCTAACCTCGAGACTGAGGTTATCCGCAAGGAAGGCGTGAGGCCTGAAAGTCCGGCCGTCAAGGTTCGTACTATCGTGCAACGACAGCAAGATGAAAGAGATAGACAGAGGGCTGAGAGAGCTAAGCGGCGGGCAAGAAGGAGTGACGAAATCGCTGGTTCTAGTGATATTGAAGGGTCTAGCGATATTGGATATTCAAGCGCAATCGATGATCAGGGTTCAGATGGAGAACAAGAGACGCGTCTCAAGCATCGGAGAGGGGCTGGCGATGATGAAGACTATGAGACACCGGATAGACCTGAGAGACAGTTCAAACGGACGCGTCTGTTTGTTGATGATGATATGCAGGTGGATAACGAACAACCTAAGCGTAGAGTGAAATGGGACAGGGGCCTTTTCACGACTGTGTACCTTGATGAAGTCCAGCTAGGCACGCGGCAAACGCTGAAGGAAAACAGATCTTTAAAGGGCATTTTAGCTCCTACCGCTAAGGTGAGTTTTGCCATTCAAAGATGGCCAATTTTCTAATATGTTGTCAGGCTCTTCGATTGGACACGCTTGGAAATCTGCCTCATGCTGATTTACCGCTGGCAGACATCATACCTGAGAATATTACGGTGAAAAAGATCGTGTATGATAGTGACGTCCCTGCCGCCGCAGAAGTCGCCGTCGTAAAAAATACTCGATCAAAGGCCAAAAAGAAGTAATTTTTTGCTTCGGACAAGGTCGAGCCGTAGTCGTAGTATCTACTTTTTTTTCATGAACATCTTGCTCTATTTTTACGCATACATTCCTTCAATATCATGACCTATGTTCTTCAAAGCATACAACACAATGTTACACATTACAGGGCAGCTTTTCGCACAGGTAAGTTATCATGTTGCCTATATAAATGGTAATACATTTTGGATGTAAAAATATGATTTGTTTCTTGTTTTCGTATTCCTTACTTGGGAGCCTGGTATTTAATGCCAGCGCTAGCTTGGTTGACGGGGAACACGAGCATAGAGGCGATGTTAACGTGTGCTGGTCGTGCTGCAGCCCAGACAATTTCCTCCGCGATGTCTTCTGCCGTTACTGAAAATTTTATCGACATAAGCTATCACAGTGATAATAACATCTAGAGAAACTTACATGGCTCGAGACCTTCATATACCTTCTTGGCAGCAGCAGCATCACCCCGGAATCGTACAATCGAGAATTCTGTCTCAACCATTCCAGGCTGAATTTCTGTCACGCGAATGGGGGTGTTGACGAGTTCTCTGAGCAATGAGCCAGAGAACGCGTTGACGGCGTGTTTCGTCGCGGTGTAGATGCTTCCTCCAGCGTAGGGCTCAATGCCTGCAATGGATCCCAGGTTGATGACATGGCCGGACTGCTTCTTTTTGAAGTCTATTTAGATATGATTAGAAAAAGTCAACATAAGGCGGTAAGAAATACGTGCCTTTCACGAGCAGTTGGGTGATAGAGATGAGGCCCAACACGTTCGTGGCGAACATCGCGTCAATTTCATCCTCATTGATGTCACCGACGTGTTCCAATCCCTTGACGAAGCCAGCGTTGTTGACTGCAAGGCGAGCGCTTTGATCAGCCGATCGCGTAGCCCCTATGTTTATAATGCTAAACACGTACCAAGAATGTCGACGTCTCTGAGATCTTGGGGTACCTTGGACCACAAAGAAGCGATTTGGGTCCTATCAGATACATCCAATTGTATGTGTGCGAATTTTCCGCCTTCCTTCAGACCTGATTCTTTGTGGGCTGTAACACAGGCATCGGCAACCTGGGCAAGGGCATCCTGTCTTCTGGCTAATAGAATGATGTTGGCGCCTCCCTGATCGCGTCGTGAATTTCTTTCTCTGTTGATTCGTGTCTAGAAATTATTTACCTTGGCAAAAAGAACAGCAGTGGCCTAAGGTAGGATTAATACAGGAACATCCGCTGATAAAAGAAGACTCACAGCGCCAATACCGCTGCTAGCACCGGTGATGAGGACGGTTTTTCCAAGGATGCGGGAGGCGTTGAAGATGGACATGGGGGGATATGGGTATGTGGGAGAAGATGAGAAAGCACAAGCTCTTATCTATTATTTCTCTTGACTGTGTTACTTATCATCATCGTTCTCAGAGCAATAATTCGTGATCCGTGCGCGATCGGTCCGCCATCACCACTCCCTCCTGATTCGGCAATTATCTTTCCCTCATGAACATCGACAGCGATAGCAGCGACGTACATCCACGTTGGAATAATCTCCTTCAATGGCTCGCATCCCATGGCATGGATATCTCTTCCGAAAAACTTCCAGTCATAGCGCGTTCTAGTCCTGGTCAGTCATCCTAATTAAACCTCGTCGCGTCGTCTATCTCGAAACAAAAAAAAATTGTGTGCTTCTCCATAGGCGCGGGATATGGTTTATTCTCCATCCGACAGATTGAACCGTCTTCAAGACTCTTTTCAATCCCCGCAAAGGCGCTATTGAATCATCTAACTCTCGCCCCTCATTACCCACCGACCAAACCGAAACTATCATGCACTCAGAGCGTTTCATTGCATCTGATGATCCATCGGCCGAGGGATGGGGTATCTTCAGACCCTCTCTTTGGCCCATACATTTCCGTGATTCCTCAGGATTTTGAGTCACATCCATTAACATGGCTTTGGAAAGAGAGGCGTAACTCTGATCCCGGGGGAGTTGAGAACAAGCTGGTGAACGTGTTGCCTGAGCGCATACATGCGAAATTGGGGAAAATTATGGATTTATACGATCAAGATTGGCTGAGGGTTCGAGATTACTTGGAGAGTAATCCATCAGTATTAGACTCTGCTAAGGACTTGAACGCGCTGGAAAGTGACTATCTGTGGGGATGGCTGAATGGTTTGTCGTTGTCTTATTTTCGCTTTGTTTTTAATATAAGAATGCTCCAGTTAACACTCGATGTGTTTACCATCGTCTAGCAAAATCTCGGGCAGACAAAAATAACATGACACTGTGTCCTATCCTGGATTTTGCTAACCATACTGCAGAAGCGCCTTACACGAAACCAGAAACGACGCGGGGAGAATTATGGGACACAGGACCCTCTTCTAAACGACCATTTGGAGACAATTTCATCCTATTGTCTCCCGATATGCGAACCTCGAATGGAGAAGAACTATTTCTGAGATATGGTGTTCATTCGAATGCGACACTATTCTCTGAATACGGGTTTATCGACCAGTCTATCCCTGTAAAAGCGTCTAGAACCGGAGAAACGGAAGTAATCAAGGTTGTCGAAAAACTATTCGAAAAGAGAGGCAACGTTGGGGTATGGATGAAACAGGTACTGATCGATGAGGGATACTGGAGGTAACATTCATAGTCTTGGTTTTGTTGAATCTGAGCTAAAGCAATGTTTTAGTGATTGGACATTACACGCTTCACCTGCGCCTGCACATCCCTCCTACCGGCTAATGACAGCGTTGAGATTGTATCACGTTCTAGCAATATCTTGCGATACAGTGCCATCCAATGCTGATCAGGTTTTACAGTCGTGGAGGAACACGACGCGCGGAATGCAAGATGACATATCTGACGTGAATGAGAAGCTTTGGAGAGCCACACTGATGGATATATGCCAAGATATTTTAGTGGAGGCAAAGGAAGGAATCGAGAAGGTTAGAGCGATAGACAGCACGCAGAATTCGCCGGGATGGTTAGATTATGCGAAGAACGCCATTGAAGCACTGTGGGAGGAAGAGCAAGAAGTAGCGTATGGTGTAATAGATAGTCTGAAGAGAAATGAAGCATTTTGAAAAAAGAGACGCGATCGAGAATAATAAATGATGTGTTCGGCGAGATCGGCAAAAGCTATGCTTCCGGGGTTTTGAACAGGTTACTCTCGGACCTCCTTGTCGTCTGGTATCTCTTTTGTCCACTTCCTCCTCCCTGTTTCTTCCAACTCAAGGCAGTCGCCCCTACAACCATGGCAGTTGAACCACTGCTCGCTACTCGTGCGCAACGAGCGTTCATCGCCACCAGTGCGTCTTGATTAGATTATCCTTTCACATTGTGGCTAATTTCTTTCCTTTTCTAGTTACAATTCGTCAGTGACTATCTGTATACCGGTGGAAGGGTACTTACTCCGTGATATCTGTCTGATATAGAGGCTATTGCGGTGCTTGTAATGGTTGGGATTACCTTCCGGAAAGTACGTTCAGAAAATCTGCTCAAACGACCTTACTTTCTCATTTACTCTTTCGTCCTTTAGGTCGACGAACATGTTCAACTACACTTGGGAAGATACACTGTACGAACATTAGCTATCTACACCATCGAGCTCATTGTCTTATTGCCTCGTGTCCGATAGACGTTACCCTGTTACCTTGCTCTCTTCGCTCTCGCAGAGTAAGCGCGTTCTCCCGATGCTTCCGCCTCGTGCTTTGACATTTCTTCCAGACTTTTCGAACTCTTTATGGCTTTCGATGCTTTGAGACTGCGCAATATCGTTCAACTACTCGGAATCTGGTGTACGTCTAATCTATATACTTTGCCGAAACCCCCACGTTTACTCTTCTTTTTCCACAGTATTTCACGGGGCCCTCATCGTATTCGCAGCACTCCAAGTTCACCAAACCAGAACCGCACTCGTTATTAATGTTGATTGCGATGCGTCTACGAGCTATGTGGTACGCCCGTCTTCCGTGTCCTCAATGTATAAAAAAATCTTTCTCACACGCTAGCTGCGCAGAATTGTGGAGGCACTGGAACATTGTGGAGTCAAATCGAACCATTCCTCATCGTCGCCCCATGCGTTATTGGCGCTTCTTGGTTTGTAATGTTGTTCACCATCAGGAAGCTCTACGGGGAGTTTGGGTGCGTTGTAGCTTTATTTTTACTCGCGAGTAGGATATTGGGATTGACGTCTTCTGAACTTAGTTGGGCCATCTTCCACGTAGTTGGTGCTAACCCGAAGATGAAAAGTGGGTTCTCGTCATATTCTTTATTTGTGATAGCTCGATGCTGATTATGTTGATGCCGCAGCTATGTACCAGTGGTATCAGATCATGATTTGCCTTCTTAAATTCGATTTCTTCTTCTTCACTGGAGTTACGATGCAGGTAAAGAAACCTATCAGTACCTAATGGTGTATTTTATTTAATTAATTTTCCAGCTTCTCATTGTCGTGTTACAAAAAAACTCGGCCGAGTTTGGGGTCACTATTGCTGCCATACCCATCGTCTTGCTTCTCCTTATTTTATGCGGCATTGCTGTCCAACGAGAAATCAAGTCGTACGTTCGCTATCCCGACGTCGGTCTGTTTAAGTACTGATAGAGTGCTGTCAAAAGCGTCATGGGGATTTCCTTGGTCATGATGCTGGCTGCCATGAGTTACTGTGAGAACTTTCGACACATCCGTCAATTTTTTTTACTGACATAATTCTTTAGTTTGTGAGCGTAAAATTTACCGAGACCTTTTCAATTTTTTCTAATGGATCCCAGTATATAAATTGGTTCGATTCTACGAACCATCATCCAGAGATCAATATCTGGCGACGAGGGCTACCCTTACCACATTTAGTGAGTTTTGAACCGATCTTATGATTGACTGATACGGAGTTGAACTTTTCGAATAGCCGTTGTCTCATTCGTGCTTTTACTCGGGACGTTCACTGTCGGTCTTCGTTGTTACTCTGACTTTGACCGGGGATTAATATCATCGAAAGTACACTGTAAGTTGCCTTTCTCTAAGTATACCCGACTCTGGACCTTTTTAAATTTACTTGTATCCTGTTAGCTATACCCATGCGACCGTCTGCTGCATCACAAGGCTCATCTGGAAATATGAGCCAGAAGCAGAATGGAACATCCGGCGTTCCATTAGGTCCTCGTATATCCATCGAGTGATGATGATCATGGAAATGCCCCATCTATATCTGACTAACGACCGGAGAATGTTTTACGACCAATACCACTTAGCACGACCCCCGATCCTCCATCACTAGACACTAATATTTCGGCCCACTGGTACTTTCCTTTCTTCCGCGCTTAACGTCTACCCGGGTTAAGCTGCACATTGTATGTAGTAGCTTGCTGTATGCTAATCTTTCCAACTATTTATACCTGTCAATCTTGGAGTACACTTTGTCTATATATCATACTGTTTGTACCGTTGTTGTACAGTACATAGACCATCTTTTGGAACGATGAAAGATTGAGTTGTAAGATGCAGAAATACTCCGAACTGAAATTTCAACTGCTCGGTCGCTATTTTTACAATCCCATCTTATTCCTGTACAGTGACGTCGTTGGGCCTATTCATAATGTCTCTTCGTTCACGGATATCATATCTATGGTTCGCGTTCTTGGATAGGGCAAGTTTTTCGGTTACTTTGTAAAATACGATGTAATCTAAAATCAACGGGATGCTCAGACCAACGTAACAGTCATCGGGTTGACTGCTTTATTCAATTTGTACACTAGATCTGCAGGTGTAGCTTATTTCACCGTTGGGGCAGTCGCTTGCAGCCTTTCAGTGAAAGTTATCAAGAAATTTGTGCGGCAGCCTCGACCTCCTGCTCCACAGGTTCATATTCCTGGCAAGAAAAGAAGAGTGAAGGTTTCGTATGGGTGCGTCTGTATTTGACTTTCGAGAAATGTCGACGCTCATTCTTTGAATATCCAGCATGCCCAGTACCCATTCAGCCTCCATAAGCTATTTCGCAACGTACATTCTCCTTGCATGCATGTACCTCCCAGCGCACCCATCGTTTCACTCAGCAGGGACATTGATCCGGATTTTTCCTCCTCTGATCACTCTTCCATGGGCTGTCACGATTATGATGTCGAGAGTGTGGCTAGGGCACCATACATGGCCACAAGTTTTCGCAGGAGCATCTTATGGTGTCTCTTTTGCGCTTGTGTGGTTTTCACTGTGGACGAGGAGTGGACTGAACGATGTGGGAGGTGTAGTAGAAAAGATGGTCAACGAGGTCATCGGTCAATTAGTGTAGTCACTTCTGTAGAATTTCATCCCAACTTCTGTCTTTTGAGTCTTGACTAGAACATCAGTATTAAACGTCAACGTTCACTCAACATTTTTTTAGCATCGTAGTACTGTATTTTTGCGGGGGTGACCGAAGTCCCGGCAAACGCGTCGCGTGTCACGTGCTACTGTTTAACGAGGGGTCAATCTGGGTACATACATACTAGCTCCCAGAAACTTAAACTATAACGACCACCTACCCTTATGGACGACAACGACCCCATAAACCAGTTTTTCCCCGGAGGGGAAGATGTAGATCTGTATGCTGTACTTTCATTGGAAAGGGGCGCGACGTTGGACGCCATTAAAAAGGCTTACCGTCGCTTGGCTCTCGTGTACCATCCAGACAAGCACGCTGCTGCTACCGACGACGCCAAGGCGGACGCGTCAAACAAGTTCCAACAGATTGGTTTTGCATATGCTGTGCTTAGTGATGAAAAGAGGAAAGCCCGATACGATTCCACTGGCAAGACAGATGAAGGGTTCGACTTGGGAGCAGGCGATGACGGTTGGGAGACCTACTTTGAGGAGCTGTTCGACCGTGTTACACGTGGAAAGCTGGACGAGATGAAGAAGGAATACCAAAGTATATCGACTCATATACTTCTTAAGCATATTTATCCTGATATCTTATGCCAGATTCCGCTGAAGAAGTTGAAGATATCAAGTCTGCATACGAGACGACAGGTGGCTCTCTAGGGGAGCTCATGACCTACATACCGCACTCAACACATGAGGACGAAGCCCGCTTTATTGTCATTATTACCAGTTTGATCAAGAAGGGTGAACTTGAAGCTACGCCAGCATGGAAGTCCAGTTCTAAAGATGAAAATGCGAAGGCAGCTCGAAAGAAACAGTCAGAGAAAGAAGCCAAGGAGGCAGAAGAGATGGCGAAGGAACTGGGAGTCTGGGATGAATTCTATGGAAGTGGAAGGCCAACAGAAAAGAAAGCGAAGAAAGGAAAGAGCAAAGGCAAGGATGACGGTGCTGAGGCTGATGAAGACCATTCCGCCCTTCAAGCGCTCATCCTGAAGAAGAAGCAGAAGAACATGGATGGTTTCTTCGATAGCTTGGCCGCGAAATATGCTGAACCTGCAGCGAAAGGTAACTCGCGAGCCAAAGGAAAGAAAAGGAGTCGCGATGCTGTCGAAGAAGACGAATCTCCTAAGAAGAAAACCCGCTCAGATGCAGTCCCACCTCCGCCCGAGATAGACGATGAAGAGTTCGCCAAGTTACAAGATAGACTGTTTGGAGATAAAGCTAAATCGTCTGCAGGTTCTCATTCGGCGAAGAAGAAAGAAAAGGGTCGCAAAGCGAAGTAACAATAAAATGGATCCCCAGTGTTATTTTCATAGCATTTATCTGTTCTTTCCGATGTATAGTATATTGATGTCCATGTAGAATACCGAATTGCAAAGCTAGTTTATGTAAGGGTATCATAGGTAACGTAGGGAATCTATCCCCAAGCTTCGTCTCGCATGAATAATGGCTACAATCTCTTTTATGCTTTCCTCCAGAATTACAACGTTGTCCAAAAGCTGTGAGAGAGTGACCGGTGCAGGCTTTTCCACAACTTCCACGTCGTCTTCTTTATCATCTTCGAAAGGTGACTTCTCATTCTTGTCTGCCCAGCCTGAACCACCGAACACATCATCTTCAGGAATCGTCCATTTCTTCGATTTCGAAGGCGTCCAGGGTCCCTTGGAGGGTAGTGGAGCAGCAAATGGTTCAACTTTAACGGAACCAGTGTGTTGGTAGTGACTTCCGAAAGGACTTGCAGACAACTTCGTGGCTGCTTTACGAGGCGGCGTGACAGGCTCCGGCGGTGGATTCGGTTTGGCAGGTTTGCTTTTCTTGGGGGTCAAAAAAGATACAAAGGAAGATGAAGTGGATTTCGGCTTGGGCTTGGGCCGCTGAGGTGGTTGTTGTGGAGGATCTACGCTCCTAGCTGGCTTACGCTCTTCAGCCAAGTCCAACTCTAGATTCAAGGCATCCGTCAAGTTCTCAGAGAAAAGAAGTCCCTGCCTTCTCTCAAGCAAGAACTTGTCAAAATTCTCCACCGATTGTCTATACCGCTCAAGTTGGTTAACTAGACCTTGGAATATCGTATAGATGATCGGCCGAGAATTGTCATCAAGACTTGCAGCTGGAAGATAATTATTATCATTAGCCAATTTCTCCTCGATGTCAAAATCAATCGAACGGTCATCCCCATCATTGCCCGGAAAGTCTCTGCTGCGCCGTTGTTTTGAAGAGGAATCATGATCTCCATTTGTCGCAAATAGGATCCAGCCCGCCATTGATCGATCTGGATGCGTCGCCAGCGTCGCCAGAACACCGGTTAAGCCAACGTTGAAGTCGGGTGTGTTGGAAAAGAAGGTCGTCAAAGATTCCAATATAAGAGACAGGATAGGGTCGTTGACATTGAGACGGTGCTTATAGCGGCTGTTTGTGTCATCGGTATCTTCCAAAGCATTCCAGTAAATAGGTTGGCTTTGAATAGTTGCGAGGGCATCGTGCAAATAGTGATCATAACCGGTGCTGAAATTATCATGATCATGATTATGAGTTGGATCCACACGCGAGATCAAAGCAAGGTAAAGTCCCATTTCACGTTCATGAGTAGAATAAGTAGTGTCGGGCTGAATATAAAGAGGTGAATCGGTTGAAAGTGTGAATTCGTCATTCTCTGGGCTGTCAATACCCGGGTAATGGAATTCGTCCTCTTCGTCCTCTTCCGGTATCGTAGAGGTGGCGTTGAACCGCTTTGACGATGCAAGTATGGCAGGATGGGGAAATGCGGTAGCAAGCGAATCGGGAATGACGAGGAGGATGCGTTCGGTGGTTAATTGAGGATGATATATCAGAAGAGTCTGTAGCAGCTGTAGAGCAGAAGTGGCGGTTGCTTGATTTCTCGACCGCAAGTTAGCGAGTAAGAGATCTTTCAGTGTAAACCGGCCCATGGAAGTGAAATAGTCAGATGGTTTGCGAGATTCTGGAGCCTCCATCTCAAGAAGGGTCATCGCGCTACTTTGTCTTCTACGATGTTTCTTTCGCTTCTCGTCTGACACGTTAGGAGGGAAGTCCTGCTCCCCCAATGTTACGGTTTGTGTCCGTTGTCGAGTTCGAGGATCTTCGTTGTCTTCACTGATGAGGAAACTGACCAAGAGGTCAGCCAATGGGCCGTCGCGAAGCGTTCTGATCATGATTTCAATGTAAGACATGACCGCAACCGCACTTCCGTCGATGTCAGAGCACTCCAGTATCGAGGGATAGAGGACATTTTCCAAGAATATTCGCCTCACAGCATCTAGTATCGATTGAACGATTGCTGTTCCAACGAGTGCTGAAGCGTCCACGCTTTCATTGGCAACGTTCCGCCTGAGAACGTCTTGTAAGAACATCAACAACGTCAGGTAGTGATCCATCTTGGATTTAAAGTCAGGACTTCTTGCATCTTCGACGCCCATCGCACGATTCTTTTCAACCACTACCAATGTCCTTTCTTTTTCGTCTTCGTCAGCTAAACTGGAACCGCCTATAGTCATAGCATTCCCCGAATCAGTTTCCAATAAACGAGGGAAGAACCCGAGTTTTGACGGTAAGAGTGAGTATACAGCGCCCAGTCCAGCACCAAGTACTTCTGAGAAATCACCATCGAGGATGTATTCAGCCAGAGCCAACGCTGCATCGTTTACTGGATCTACAACAGGGGGACTATCGTCCTCCGAGGGACGATTGTCAGCCTCTCCAGGAGACATAGCTACGTCCATAAGGAACAGTAATCCTGCTCGAGCGAATTCGCCTATATGACCTTCACGGTGGACAAATCGAAGGAGGTAATTGAACAGAAGAAATTCATATTCCGGCTTCTTAGTCGGAGGCTGGCCAGAGGTGATTGTAGCCTGAGACTGGGTGGGTGAAGTAGGTGCTTCATTAACTTGCCCTTCTGTGTTAACTCTAATCCCCTTGAGAGTCGCATCTGGGTCGTCTTCATCGTCTTCATCGTCATCGTCGCTTTCCTCGTCGTCCTCGTCCTCGTCACCTTCTTCAACAGAAAAAAGAGGTTCTGACCGATACCAGTGTTTGTCGTGAAAGAAGATCATAAGCAATTCGCGATAGGTACGGATACGACTGCACAAGATACAGAGTAAGTTGACCACTGTAAAGGAATGAGAAAGTTATGTGAAAATTAAATAGCTCTCAACTCACAGTCTTCTTCATGCTCTGAGGGTTGAGCACGAATAACATTGCGAGCTGCTCCCATAACCTTGTTTCGCCCATCTAATTGATCTTGAATATCGTCCCCGACACACGTCCTAAGAAGCCGTAATACCGCTCTATGTACTGCAGAGTGAACCAAGAATTGTTCGTCAAGAAGAACCACCATATTCGATACCGCGCGTAAGACCTCCGCTTGGATTCCAGCCGGACGGTCCGTTTCACTTAGACGTACTAATGTCCCCAGTACATCTGGAAGAGGGTTAGATTATTTGTTGACCTGAGGTGAAGTAATCAAGCACCATTTTTAAGTAGATATTCCAAGCAGGCACCAGTACCTCTAGCAAACGTTACATCAAGATCAAGGCTCCCGGAGTGCAATAAATGACAGAACGTACCCATCTTCTAATCTTGTCGACTCCAAAACCAACGTATCAACCATAGAGCGAAGAAGTGCAGGTACTTCAGTTGAAGATATTCCCTTATTTAACTGGCGTTCATCTGGCATGAGCAACGTATCCTATTATTTCGAATCAATTTCTGCATCTAAACGGAAATCACACAGGAGCGCGTGAGATTGATAGGCACCTTGACCGAATTCCATGCTTTATGAAACTCTTGAGCATGGTCTACCTGTGGCTTTGGAGGGGTTTGCACGGTGGTCCGAAGGAATTTGGAGAAGTAATCCATGAACAGGGTATGAACCAAGTCCTGGTTAAGAGACCGGCACTTTCTGTCAGTCTCGATCGCGACCAACTAATGTTGCTCTTAATGGGGAAAATATGTGTACCTAGAAATCACATGACTTGAGGTCCAAAATCCCGAGAAAGTCCAAGATTCAAGTAAGTAAACCGTAACGATTCTGTTGCGATCTCACTCTACTTGATAAGTTTTTAAATGCACTTATCTCACACACCAACTGTTGTTTCGTAATATTTATTCCAAAATGCAGAAAATAAAATTCATGATATAAGTAAAAGAAACTGCGATACATAAATGAAAGCAAGCGAGCGAAAAAGGCAAGAAGTTGGAACTAAATGCCTCGGAAGGTATGGTTGGAAACAAGGCACTGCAATCAGCAGGTTTGCATCCCAATTAACGAAAATGTCCCGCGTCCAAGTGGACAATGGTTTTTCTATGCTATTATGGTGATACAGACGACAGAAACCCCGATAGGTGCTATATGGTGTGAATAGATTGTAACTTGTTGGTTGGTTGTATATGCTGGCGTAAAGGTTGGTCGGTATGCTACGTCAAGATTTGAGTTGGTATAATCGTTAGATGATTAGATATTCCTGCAAAGAGCACAGTCGAATGTGATGCGATCACGGAATAAGGCAGCTGGGAAAATAAATTAGTCTCTTGCAATGTAACCGAAAGGTGGATAAGCTTACGCAAGACGATCAAGGCTGCAAGTAAAGAGATCACTAAGACGTAGATGATGGTATATTTCACCACAATCCATCTTCTCTGTCTCTTTTGCTTTGTCGAGAACAGCGGCGGACGAATTTGTTTGGATGGACGAAGCCAAACTAGAGGGGAAGATGAGTGACAAGCTATAAAAACATAATGAAAGAAGACATACACAACATCGTCGAATGTAAAGTATTGGCGTATGGAATCAAGATTGGCGGTGTTAAGATGATAAGCAGTATGTGAGCCAATAGGAAGTCAGAGCACCAGAGGGACATTTCGACGATTTTGACGATGAATTCTCGAGCAGGCTGAGACATGGCGGAGTTACCAAGACCACGTCCATACCATTTACCCGTCCACCAAGCACGATTAGTTTCGTCATGCTTGAATTCACGAGTCAAGAAAACGGCAATCAAAATCTTTTGAACAGCTCGTTGAATGGCAATGATAGCGATGACACCCAAAACGGCGTGCGAAGCATCCCAAAGTTCAAGGAACCACTTTAAAACCGAAACAAAAAATCAGAGGCTAGACAAGAGAAATACGAGCACCAGTACTTACGAAGAACTCAAAGAAGGCAACTAGGCCAACTAGACATGAGATATGGGCTAACGACGCCATGACAGATCCGAATTTGGCCCACTTCTCCATCATCGGTCCCATAAACAACGAGACGAAGAAGAGTGAGATAAGGACAGACGCATTCCAAACGATGGGGCCAATAGCAATAATTGCAATTCGGATGAGAGGGCTGGGTGGCTGCTTCCCGTCAATAGGGAACGACTTGACGAACATGTATGCGACGATGAACACGATAGCCACGCAGATGGGCCAGATAATCTCTGAAACAAGAACAGAGCGCCATGTTGCACGGGGCATGTCGCCAGACAGTTTCTCAGAGGGATGTCCCAATTTCTTCTTCTTGTAACCCGTAATCATGGTCCTCGACAATCGACAGTATCCATACCAACTACTGGCCTTCGACCTTGAATTACCGCGCGACATCCATCTTAAAAACTCGCGATAGTCGATAATGAAATCCGCATATGCGAACTGATGAGGGTTGAACAGAAACGGCGCAATACACAATGAAAGGACAGAGAGCCAGAAGTAGATGAGATGTGGAATCCAGATCGACATGGTAGCATAGAGTAGAAGGAGAAGATTCCTCATGCCCATGTATATACTGGGTCCGGCGAAGCGCGAGTAGAGAATGCTGAAAGATATGCGAGTCGTTGCGAACCCACGACCGGTGGCGATATATCGAGCACCACCAAATGTCAAATTACTCAAGATGGAATTAGAATAGATCTGGGTGGAGAAAACCTCGAAAATAGGCGATAAGGACAGGAAATGTTTTCCTAGACGAAGTAATGCTTTGCCTGTACCTCTTTCGACCAATTCTACATAAAGGGAAGGAAAAATGAGTTGCCAAATATAGAAAAATGACGTAACCGACAAGACAAACCTTGCAGGAAGAGGGGCAAGAACGCAATAAAGAACACCAAGAAAATTGAGACGATGCAACGCCTGATCCAGTCAAAGACAGGAATGAGATTGTAGCATCCTGGTTGCCCGCCAATTACAACGCCCTGGCTGTTCACTTTACAAATAGCCAGTTGTTTATTGAGTGTACCGATAAAGAGCACTGAAAAAGCAAGTTGTCAGTAACAATCCCAGTTGGAAAGCAAGAAAAACTGACATGTCACCATAAATATTTGAATCGAATAAATGACCAAAATATTGTTAACGTGGAATCCAGGATGACCGTAGTAGAAAGTGAGGAATCGATCTATAGGGAGTTGTGTCCCAAGATAGTAATATTCGCGACTGAGCATTTGCTCTCCCATTCCAGTTCCAATCTTCGTTTGGAAATTCAAAATCGTGCCGAAACCAAGATCACGACCTTTACCGCACTGGTAGTACTCTGAATGCTTGATGCGTCCACCGCGACCAAAGGCATTCATACCAGCGAAAATATCCTCGTTCAAATGGAGTCCCTTTTGTGCCTTTGAAACGCCTCCACGAGTGTTCATAAACGTCGCGTTGAGGAAATCAGGGTGTCCGTAATGCAATTTCCCGCCAATCCATGCCAATGCACGAGCAGTCATTGTACCGAACGTTTGTTCCTTTCCAGCAGCAATATCTCCCAAAACACCGATATTCTCAGAGAAAATGTACTCGCGAGTTCCGACAATGGCCACAGGTGACTTCTGGAATTCTTTATGACCCCATTGAGCGTAAGGACTCTGACTCGACATCGAGAACTCTTCGAATTCACCGAGAACGTTCCTGATCTTCAAGCACTCTTCCAAATAGTTGTCCTGATTGGCATCAATAAGCTGGAGGTATTCACCACGATAGAAAACCATGGCATGATTCTGATTGTCGGATTTGCCATCACCGAGGATAGGGTTACCAGGGAGCTCGATACGGAATTTGGGTTTTCTCTTGCCAGTCTTCTCGTCCATCTCCGAGTGTCCATCAATAAGCGCTGAGAATAAGCGCGCTTCGCCACCCTTCTTCGCACTTGGTTCCTCGTCAAGGTAGGCAATCTGGAGATCCGGATACGCACGGAGTAAAAATTCGGCATTCTCCTGCTCCTCTTTATTGAACTTTGCGAAGCGCTGCATGGAGATGGTGACCTTGAATTTACGCCTTGCCATGCGCTCAAGCTCGCGCTCCAGACGCTCCGTGTTACCACCAAAATTGTGAACAATGTCAGGGTTCTCGACGCGGTACAACAGCTTAATGGCCTTGGAATAGTTCATCATACCAGAAACCGTACGGTAGAGGGTCTGCGCGCGCAATGAGGCCCAGATACGTGTACGAAGGGTGTACTCCGGTGACGAGGTCTTGAATCCAATGCAATAGAACGGCAAATCGTCTGTTTTGCTCGACTTTTCGTTGTGCTGCGAGGCCGTTCCGTCTGCGCCTTCCGCTTCTTCTGCAAGAATCTTGGTATCTTTAACAAAGTTGTCCCACTCAACTGGATGGAGCTGCTTGAGGTATTCCAATAACGTGACGCGGGTGTTCTGATCCTCCTCCCTGATAATTTCACGAAGACTAAGCAAGATCTTCTCCGAATAATGGGGAACGAGGACAGTAAATGTCGGCATAGCATCCACCGGCAGGGGCTCAGGGAGAGCGGTCGTTAGTGAAGAAGCAAAGAACGAAATGCGTCGCTCAGCTTCTCCACCAGGAGGGAAGAAACTTTCTTTGGCTGCATCTTGATTCGTGAAGAATGGGGGAGCACGAAGGGTCCTCCGGCCATCAGGACCGTCGACTTGGTGGTACAAAAGGCGTTGGACGTGGTCGATGGAAAGTAAATGCTCGCGGTACATGGAAATAATGACAGCGTTCCAAATTTGCGAGACAAGGACCTTGGGCTTGTATTTTACCTCCATCTCAGCGGTAGCCAAAAGCTTAGCATAAATTCTCTTCGGCAAACGGGTATAGATATCCTTCCAGGGTGTCCAGATAGACAAACCTAACGCGAATGATCTCCCAACGCTGAAGACTACAATCCAGATAATGTACCACAAGTAGGTGTCCAGGAAAAACAGAACAAGGTCCATAACGTACATGATGGCCAGAGTGAACGGCACTTGATTGGCGCATAACGCGGTCTTGAAGATCTTGTCATTACAACCCTGGACTTTGGTCCTGGCCATGACAGCAATGGGGCTACTGAAGGAAGACGACAAGAAAAAGTAGGATTCCGTAAACTTGCAGCCGAAAATGAGTAACCAAAGACAGATAGATGCGATCCGAGCATTGCGCGGCAAAGTAGGGTACGATGCTGTAAATGTCTGGGATGCCATGTATTTGCGTGCCTTTCCAGCAACACGGTCACCGAACATCCTCCCAGATGGAATGATACCAAATGCGATGGTGACGACCAAAGAAATAAAGAACTGGACAATGCCAATGATCAGCGGTAAATTGTTCTTTTGCGGTAGGTCATCAACCATGGCGATGTAGAACGTCGGTCCAGCGGTAATGGCAAGAATGACGATCAAAAAGATTAGCCGAGTAGTAAGATGAGATGCGTTGTTCCAGGTAGTAGGAATATACGAAAATTCAGCGATGGTGGCCAAAATCATGATAAATGTGGATACTGCACCACCCAGGGCGACAGCAGACCAGGTCATTGGCGCGGAAGGCGAGTTCTTCAAGCGGGGTGCATAAACCTTAGGCGAGTAAAGGGAAGTGTAGAAATAGTAGACCGCGACATGCAAAATCCAGATACGATTGAAGTTGACGAGGAGATGGGCAATCGAGCGCTTTTCAAAGTATGTCTTAAAAAATACTCTATCCCACTCGATTTGACCAAGCTTGAGGAACCTCTGGGCAGGGGGTATGTCGATCAACCGTTGCTATTGTCATGATGGTGAGAAAATGAGAAAATGTCGAGAATATATGTACGTACACCACCCCTGATAACAATCTTCGCCAAACCTTCAGGATACCAGAAGAGCTGGTTAATATCATCGTAACCTATAATTTGTGCGTGGTCCTTTTCTTTGCGAACAAATTTTCCATCAACGACCTCGTAACCCTGGTCCCGCATGAAACGATAGAGGGGCTTGATAACAGTTTCCAGGTATAGGCCTTCTTGGACAGGCTCTATTCTGTTCTGGCATTCAGGGCTACGGTAGTAGTCATCTGCGCACTTGAAAATAAAGCAAAGACATTCGGGAACGAAGCGAACGTTTCCAGCTTCACCCCAGCAAAGGAGGTAGAGGGCAATCTGTCGAAGACGGTCATATTGACTCATGTTGTTCATTGCATTCCGCCAGCGGTTAAGAGCAGTATCGAGTGATTTAGCACCTGCGGGTTTGCCGCCCTTTACACTTTTAAGGCGCTGAAGACCGGGGTTCTGAGATTGACCGACAGCGTCATCAAGATTAAGCTGAGCGGCAAAGTACCATTTGCGGTAGTTGGCGTGCTGACCGCCAATATAGTCAGCGTGTAAGGTGAGGAGAGCCTGGTTCGGGGTCATTCTAGAAGCGCGGGAATCGAGGAGGTGCATGGTGAAGTCGAACTAGGGGTGTGTCAGCGGGGTTAACGGAAGCAGAAAAAGAGAGAGTAATACCATATTCCGCATAGAATCCCTCTGAAAACCAAACTTTTGCGTGAGATCCAAGAAGATATCCTCTATTTCTTCGGTGGACATGGGTATCTGACGGTCAGCGGACCAGGCAGGGTAGTGCTCTGAAGAGGCCAGAGTGGGGTCTGCGAAGGGACCCATGCTGGGTATACTGGAATGAGAATCAACGGAGGGGTCATAAGGACGGCCGAACATCTCTGCGGAACTCGCATCGCCTGAGAGAAAGATTGTGAGCTGGAAGGCCCAAAAGGAAGAAGAGAAAGAAAGAAACCTGATGACTGGTCGTAAAAGGCGGGTGCGCCTGCGAGCCGTGCAGTGCTCGAGTTCATGGAATAGTGATCTTCGGACTGTTCATCGTCATCACGGCGAGCATTGTTATAAGGATATTGGGGCTGCTGCTGTGGATAATAGGGACGAGGCTGAGGCTGTTGTTGGAGAGGAGGACCATTAAAAGGATTTTGATTTGGATCCTGAGGCCTCACAGGAAAGCCTTGGGGAGGCATAGCCTTTAAGAGAGGGTAAAGAAAAGAATGTGAGGATGAAAAAGAAAATGGTCGTCAATACCAGAAGAGGAGGAGAGAGGAGAGAGAAAGATGCGTGGGAATGAGGCGTGTTGCGTGACTACAACCATCATGCTCTTCACGCCGAAGCGCTCTGTCCAACAAGACGGCTCAATTCTCTGCACACATCCGCCCCCATACATCCCCGGCTCATACTCTCTTCCAGAACATCCCTCCTCCCTCACCGCCCTCTGTCTGCGCGCTCTCCTGGACTTCCCAGACCAGGTCCATCTGCTACCAGTCCGTCTCTTTCTTCGCAATCCTTCCATAGTCCATGACCTCGTCCCAGACCCCGCTTCCATCCATCCAAAGCTCTGGGCGACCCTCATCCAGGTCTACGATGGACTCCCCTCTTATTTCTCATCACAGACCCTCCCTCTTGCCGACATCCATCTCCCCCTTCTCCAGTCCATCCCCTCAACCCCCTCCTTCTCTCTCCTTACCCTCCTTGCTCTTCCTGCCTGCTCCCAGCTAACAGACGACACTGTCGTTCAGCTCAAGTTTCTCCACTCTCTCACAGCATTTGATGCCTCAAACACTTCCATCTCTTCATATGCCATCACGTCGCTAGCAGCCACTCTGCAAATTGAAGACGACAATTCGGCACGTGAACACAGAGGTCCATGGCAGATGCGCCTATTATCTCTCAGGAATTGTAAGAAAATCGCAAACGATGCGTTTTCATCTTTCGTAAAATTTCCTCTTCTCTCAGTGCTAGGCGAGTTTACATTTCCCTTTTTTTACCTTGTCTAATTTGTATGTAGATCTGCGTGGGACCCGGTGTCGGCCAGACTCTTCTATTCCATTCAAATCTTGCGATATAGAAGCCTTTTACCATCCGTCTTCTCTTGAAACAGCTATTTCGGCACTATATGACATGCAATCCAAACTCTTTTCGTCAGACAATCCCTTCATCTTGCATATTGACACGTTGTATCATCGTCCAAGTAAACCTCTTTCTGTCAATGTCGTGGCGCCTCAAGACGCGTTCGTTGTCATTCCTAGTAGTAACAAGTCGCAGATAAAAGTTGGGAATGTTAGTATGCTCGAAAAACAAATCAAGGCAGAGGAAGACGCGGTAGCACATGAACGAAATAAAGCAGCTTGGTACGAAAGACAAGAACGCATCGAATCGCGTGGAATTTTTTTCGATGAACCATTATCTGTTGGTATCTTTCTTTTCTCGTTCATTGTTCCCCTTTTCATTGTAATACAATAGCACACTTCTCTAGACGCGACGCGTCTCTCCAAACCCGTCCTACATCCACTTAAACATAGACCAGCACCACCAGAACGTAACGGTAATGACAAATCAACGCGTCCTTACGTTACCTCTCTCCCTGTGCCACCTATCCACCGAACGGCTATCCATAACCGCCCCCAAACTTATTCAAGGACTGCAAATTTCTCTGACACAAGGATTATCAATCCATTAAATATTACTAACAACAACTCGGCTCCAACGACATCCCGTTCAAACCCAATGCACCCTTCGCGCTCGCTACGAAGCGATGAGTCTTCGCCTCATTCAAATGCCCCCGGACTCCCCGACTCCGAGCGCCATTCAATTAGATATTTAGGTTCCGCCGGATCAACAGCAGTGCCACGCGGCGCGGAAGTATCTGCTCGGCGTTCGCGACATGGAGGCGGAATAGGCTCGTCGGCATCGACATCAGCGTCATCTTCAAGAATCTCACAGCCCCTGTTAGCGCCTTTACCTATATCTGCAACGTCGGAAGGACATGCAGTCGGGCGTCAGGGACATAATGGCACAGCGCCAGTGTCGGGTAATTTAAATTCGAACTCAAGCAGAGGTTTACTCGGTGAAACAAACTCACGCTCTGGAACATTGTTGTTTCCACGATCTGCGACACCTGTAGAACGATTTTACCAGCCCGCCTTGTCGGGTGTTCAACGTTCTTCAACCTCAGTGTCGACTTCGGGGTCATCTCGCTTACGGAATAATAGTATCAAACCTAAGCCCCGCGATCTTATTCAAGCACAGGCAGCTACTACCTCGAGGCTCGCGGAGCGTGCTATAACTGGTCTTCCCGCCCCAGACGCCTCTCTCCAGCTGTATCGTCCTCCCCCGCCTTGGTCTGCGCTACATGGCGCCGTCTCTCAATTCAAATCTGAGAAAGCGAATCGCGCTTGGATGGCTTCTTCAGGAGGAACAAGCGGTTCGAGAAAGTCTGAAGTCGGTGTCCTGAATATATCCAAGATGGAGAGGGCAAAGAGGGACATGGAAGAAATGATATTGGAGACGACTAGAGCGAAGCGGAGAAAGGTGGGCCATGGTTTGGGCGATAGGGACGCGCCGTTTGTTTTTGACGATTTCACCAAGGCATCTACGCCTTCCGCAAGTAGGAATCCTTTCCGTAGGAGGACGGTGTCTGATCCACCGATTCCTCCAAGCGCGTCCGTTGCTGAATCAATGGAGCCAGAGCCTGACTTCTCAAGACTTGGTCAGGAAGACAGTGAAGATGAGATACAAAACGGCGACTTTTTCGATCCGCTTCCGATTTATGCCGCAGATGCAAAGTCAAAGAAGACGGCCCAAGCTTCGACTGCATCATCGACA
>Ga0247779_1000302_pt1 | contig 34443 bp, 38 predicted proteins | sample UWRJL221509R5_FD_179925 | JGI IMG/M metagenome (GOLD analysis project Ga0247779, IMG submission 179925) | Plant litter microbial communities from Arlington Agricultural Research Station in Wisconsin, United States - UWRJ-L221-509R-5 | ecosystem: Environmental > Terrestrial > Plant litter >...
GTTTCTGTTTAGATTAGTAGCACTTGCAATTATGAAATATGCGTACTCCAAGACATGAAATTGGACACAGGTCCTGCTTGGGTTAGGCCAAGTGTGCTTTGAATTTGAGAGATACCGGTAAGATTGCCAGCTGCAACGAGGGAGTCAATGTTGTCCACGACTCGGCCAACATCGGTCGAACAGTTCTTGGGCATGTTCAGGCGAATTGGCTCAAAGTATTGCCAGAAGTCTCTGGTACGTGTCAACTGGACTTTAATAAAGCTGAGATATTGTTGGATAAGATATACTCACGCAATTGGTTGTACGACCCCAGAAGACGAGTAACCTGCCCAAAATACGCCAGGTTGCCTAACAGCAGTTTGAACATTAAACACAATACTCCACAAGGAGAAATAAATAACCGACTTGAGCATGGTCCAAGATACGAGAGCGCCAGGATAACTTCCTCCAACCAAGACCCAAGGTGTCTTGTGTGGTCTAATGGCATCAGTGTCTCCTCCTGGGAAAGCTAATTTCACATTTTGCGCAAAATACACTAAATCTTCTATTGCTTGTGAAATGGTGTGAACTGTTAGATGCTCAGGTAGAAGATCGGGATAAGGATTCGATTCGCCAAAGAATCGATGCTCTATGGTAATAACAGCACCGTTCATATTTTGAGCTAATGCCCCTGATATGCTGGTGTTGGAAAGGTCGAAGGCCGGATATACTGCACAGAATTAGTCTCGAGTTCCGTATATACGTTCGTATAACTGCCTACGAGCTGCGTTTGATTCTCCTGGGGTAGTCAACACAATTGGACCACCTATTACACGTCAAAAAGGAAAGCGAAATGAAGAAACATGCTAGATACCTGGCTTGTAGAACTCCCAGGTGTACCAGAAACGCTGTTTAAACGTTCCTTTCGAAGGATTGTCGTGGTCAATTAATTGATCAAAAGTATAGAGTGTGGTGTAAGACGGAATTTGAGTTCCATTAACATCTGTAGGCGCCGTAGTTCCATATTGGCGCGAAGAAAGAGCGTTCTTCTTCTGTTGTTGCCTGATCAAGTTGCTTTCTCTGAAACTCCAGATGGCGTCGAAATTCGTGTATGAGTCAGACTCTGCAATTCCATTAGTATTTGTGACCCATTGTAAAAGAGCGAATAGTAAAACGAGCGTCGGTGGTCTCCAGAAGACCATGGTGATTGAAAAAGGACGAAGAGCACTGCAAAGCCCTTGGGATGTGTGCATTGAACTGGTTACGTTAACGGAACCATTTCTTGGGTTTGATCACAGCGCTCGTCTCATCGCGACGCCCACGAAAAGAGGACCCAGAGGCATGGGAGCATGCCAGCAACTAGTCAACAACGTGCTGGACGATTCTGATATGTGCCATGATTTCGCTGGCGTGTCTTGCTCGGCGGCTGCATGAGAATTCAATCATTCACGCCAGCCAACGTCTTTCGTTTCCTAAGGTAAAATAGAAGAGGAGTCAACAACTTTGCTCGTCGCTTGTAGGTTTGCCAAGTACTGCTTGAATGGCACGCCAAGCCTGAAAAAGTGCGAATGATCGGTGCCTTCTAAAGTTTCTCACCCAATCGTAACCGGTTAACCAGGTTAACCAGAGGTATTGCCTATATTTTCGTGAAATCTGTTCGAAAATGGTCTGTGCGAACCAGATACCGTTTGGGCTCCAAAAGAATCACGACACATCTGCTCTAGTAGATTTCACAACCAACATACTATGAAGGACAATCAAGATCAAATAACTTGTACAACGATGGATGAATCAAAGACAAACCCATTGCAGTCTTTCTTCATGGATCGGAGGCTCCTGCTGGATGCCGAAGAAGAACGAGAAAGACCTCCATCCTCCAAGATATTCGCTTTGATTACAACCAAACGACATCCGCAACTTCCACTTGCAATCCATAACTACTCTAGTAGATCGGCGTGTCTGCGGCAAGAATGGGATGAGTTGAGCCTAGCAGCCAGGTCATTGGTAACAGAAACTACGACAGGCAAGGTCGTGTCGAGGAGTATGCCAAAATTCTTCAATTTTCATGAAAAGTTTGCATACAAGCCAACGGGGCGCGAATATGCATTTATCGTTGAAGAAAAGGTCGATGGGAGCCTGATTAGCCTGTTCTGGTACAATCGCCAATGGATATTCATCAGCAGGTCTTCATTTTCTAGCATACATGCTGACTCTGCTCGTAGGATTCTGGGAGACAAGTATCCGGGAGTTTTGAACGAATTGGACAAGGAAATGACATACGTCTTCGAACTTATCGATCCCAAACTACCTATTAAAGTGATTTACACCCAAGAAGCGCTCGTACTTCTTTCTATCATATCCAAAGATGGGAAGGAACCACCTTATGACTTTGACTGGACAAAATTACCATTTAAACGTCCCCGGCATCATCCTACAAACATTGTTAACCCTCGAGAACTAAGCAAGTTAGATATCCGAAACGAAGAAGGGTTTGTAGTCAAATTTTGGGCTACCGCAAAAGACAGGTATCCAAAGCGCATCAAAGTTAAGCTTGAGAGTTATCTCGATACTACTGGGGATCTTGGGATTCAACTTGAAAGTTCACTCCCGTCAAAATGGAAAGCCCCTCCTCTCAATTTCATTCCACCTTCGAATGCGCACATTCTGGATGTTTACACGTCAAGAAGGCTCAAAATCCAGTCATTCAAAGAATCGAGTATTTCTTCTATCATGGCAAAAGAGAAGGCTGCATATCTCCGTGGATTGGAGGCTGTAGCAGACGACTACGGAGGTATTTCTTGGATTGAAACCATCGGCCGTATATGGGACAGAATAGACGCCATTTTTTCTATTCAAGAGGATGAACTGAGATTGACTTTGGAAAATCTCCAACGAGAAGGCTATAAACCTGATGCAGGAAACTTCAAAACCGCAAAAAAATCGAGATTCGAACAACGCATCCGAAGGAACGACATCGATAAAAGCCTTCGAGACCTCCTGATTGCTTGGTATGCGAAAGAATCGATGTCGCAGCATGTTGGGGTTTTCCTGAAGAACATAGAAATACCAAAAGATCTACGAGAGGCTACGGAAGTCATAAAATGCATCTAGCCAATTTCATGCTCCACATTTGGGCTTCAAACCGGACACTTAGAACTTAAGACATCAGCAATCATGCAAACAAACTCTAGCATCACTCGCCTTCCCGCATTTCATTTTCCCCAAGCAACCAGCGGTTGGCAAATATTTCTTGCGTTGCAAATGGAGAAACTTATGTCAAGTTGTCAACGGACCTTTCTTCCGATTCGCACAGAATCCACTTCTCTGAGCTTAGTAATTTATTTCGATCATTTGTAATGAGTGTAATGGGTACGTTAGTACATTTATCAGCAAAAGAATTGCTGACTATTCGTAGGACTTGTTCGATTATTACTTCATTTAGGGCTCAATATTCGTTGATTCGATTACCCAACGAGTGCCGCCGAACAAGCGCAAACATTAGGGATAATATCGAGACGCAAGTAGTTCACATGTCTTTGGCATTTCCATAACCCAAGTTGATTTATGGCAAACTTGAATTTTTGTGAGTTGGCAAGTTGGATGAGCTCAAGCGATTTGAAGACGACAAACTGACTCCTCGTTCAACGTGGTAGTATTTGTAAAATTTCCATTTGCAATCCCTAAAAGAAATGCTGTGCGTTCCGAACCCGTTCCGAAGAGAGGAAAGCCTGAGGGAGCTCCGTGTGCTTTCCGCCAATTGTGGATGTTTGGCGGTCAACGATTGGACTCATAGTCCTATTTTAGGTCCACCGTCCTATCCGGCAAATTCATTTGTTCGTTGGCGATGGCAATAAAAGGCCATTCGTGTCTGCCATGAAAAAGAACCTGTACAGCGCCTTCTCACTCCAACGCACTTCTTGAGGACATACCAGATATGGTCGACCCAGAAAATTCTGCTGTTTATGAAGCAGAAAGCACTTTCATAACTGATCCAGAGAAAATGCCAACGTCCACCCGTCCATCTTCAATTTCGACTAAAGTGACGAGTAATGATTTCGAGGTGGACAACATTTCTCCACTTATTTTTCTAATATTTCTCCATCTCTGACATTTATTATTTACCGTAGGTCTCTTTTGCGGAGAACGACTCCCGCGATCCAATAAACTTTCATAAAACCAAGAAATGGATAGTCACATTGGCCGCTTCTTTCTTCACGGTGCTTGTTTGTCAGTCTATGTATCTTTGATTTTCCTGCTACAGGACTCACCCACCTTGATGTTTTATAGCTGCCTCAGCGACGTCATACGGCCAGGGTACTCCCTCTATGATGCGAGATTTAAATTGCACTCAGTTCCAGGCAACTATGGGACTGAGTCTATTTTGCCTAGGATTTGGAATATTACCCCTAATCACATCTGCTTCCAGCGAAGAATTTGGACGACAACCCCTCTACTACGTTTCTGTCTTTGGATTCCTGTGTATGCATCTCATGACAGCACTGTGCGCTTCTTTACTACCTTCTTCTTGTTCTAAATTCACTGAGAGCTATTTCTTAGATCTCCAAATATCCAGTCCGTTCTTGTCGCCCGCTTTCTACAGGGTTCGTTTGGATCCACAGGAGCGACTATGGTGGCAGGAACCGTTGCAGATATTTGGGCCCCGGCAGAGTGAGTGACAACATAATTCCTCGCCATCTCTCTCTATTTGACCAGATGGATCACATCAGGAGGGGACTGCCAATGTCAATGTATTCTTTGGGTGCTTTTCTCGGGAACGCGATCGGTGCCGTTATGGGAGGCTGGGTCGAAACCAATCCTCATTTAGGTTGGCGATGGATCCAGTGGATCCACCTAATGTACGTATAATTTCGTTTATTCATCTCTCCCGAGGACTACACTCAAACTCCTTATCTTCAGCGTAGGCAGTGCTTATTTCATCGTTATGATTGCTATCATAAGAGAAACACGCGCATCCGTTATCTTGAACGCAGCTGCAAAAAAAATGCGTATGTCTTCAGGTGATTCACGATATCAATCTGCGTTATCCAAAAACACGACGTTGGGGCAAATGATGTATGACTCATGTACTCGACCTATCAGTAAGCCTTCGCTTAGAGCCTATACTTTACATGCAATAACTAACCAATATTGGCAGAAATGCTGTGCACTGAGCCGATTGTGTTCGTAGTTAGCGTAAGTTTCGCTGTAACCTCTTTTTCTACAGCAAGTTCATACTTCACCTAGGTTTGGATCGGAATTGCATGGGGTGTATATTTTGGTATGATTGAGTACGTTTGACTTTTCTTTTCTTTGGTAAACTTTACTGACGGGGGCACATTAGGAGTATTCCCGGGGTTTTCAAAGCATTGCACGGATTCAATCAAGGTGAAGTGGGGACTGTATATATTACAATGGGGTACCTTTCTTTCTCCCTGCTATGAACACATTGGTCATATTTACGAGCCAAACGTTTACAGGGTTGGAAGCTTGCTCGGCTTCTTCACAAATATGTATCAAGAAAGGCTATACCAGTGAGTCGAAGCTTTTGAGGAACGGTCCTTGCAAAGGTTGACATCACTCGAATATTTAGGAGAGACTTTTCTAAGAGAGGGCCACAGGCCAGATTACATCTCTCCTGTTTGGCAGGCATACTATTTGCACTTTCAATGTTCATGTTTGCCTGGTCTTCAACTCCAAAAGTCCCCTGGGAGGTCCTTGTACTTGCCCTGACAGTAAGCATATTTGTGTTCCTTTCAGCGACCATCGATCTTGACCTTTCTACCCCCAGATCTATATCTGGGCAGTTTTTACTATATACCTCGCGGTTTTCTCATATCTCGCCGACTGGTAAGTCAGCAAATGTTGAATATAATTTTTGTTAAGTTGCACTGACAACTTGTTATATATGTAGCTATAGCACTTATGCTTCTTCAGCGTTGTCGGGACAAAGTCTGTTCCGTTAGTAGTCTTCAAGATAAATAGTGTCTTCATGCACAATCTGACGATTTCTCAGGGAACTTGATGTCCTTCATTTTTCCTCTATTCACCGAGCAGATGTTTCACAGTTTAGGGTTCAGATGGGCGAATACTATATTCGCTTTTGCGGCATTGGCCATGGCTCCACTTCCCATCGTGAGTGTCCCCTGTGTATGTCATAACGTCAAATGTAGTTGCTCACGAAATCGCGAACAGATATTGTTCTTTTACGGGTCAAATATTTTGGCAAAAAGCGCAATTTTGTGCGAATACAGCAGCACATCAGAAAGGGAGAGAGAGATTTGTGACTTGTCAACGTTTTCAACGCTTCAAGAAAAGTAGGGACCTGCTATTTGGCACAAAAGAAATGATCATAGACGCCATTATCTAGATAGGTATAATAATACAATGTATGATTTACTATAATACAACAAATTTACGTTTAGTAAATGTAAAAACCAGCACGGTGTTATAATACCGTTTCGGCTTCTTTGACAGTTTCAGGATGAACGAATGATTCATCTGGTTGCTTGAATTTTACCAAATCAACGAAACCATGAATATTGTAAGGTAAAAGGGGAAGCATGGTCCGCCGGCGACCGTATTCGTCGTAGTCAAGTTGTTCCACTGGCCATCCCGTCTTAAATTGTGGGTTTCGAGAACCCCATAGATGAGTTTTTTTTGCTTCAACCAATTGGGCGCGATGAAATAAGTCCGGAGAAATCAATCCAAGGGAGTCTCCTTTCGTAAATATGGGTGTTTTGCCACTTGGAGATTCGGATGTGGTGATTTGGTAGAAAAAACGGAGGCCAGCGTAGATGCATTGAGGGATGTTTAGATAGATGAAAACCTCGGCCTGGTCGTTATAGTCTAGTGAATGTCAAATTCCGTTGATTTACTTGAAGACACGAAAAGCATACCAGTCATATAATCGCTATTTGGTACGTACTGGTCTAAACGGATATATTCGTCGTTCTGGCAACTTATCCCAGTGCGAGCTGTGAATTGTGAGTGTTTGTAACCTTGGATAAGAAAGAAAGCCAGTACATATATGATTTTCCCAATTTTCAAGCGTTGTTTTATACACAGCGAACTTCATTCCGGAAGATAAGCGCACAGGTTGGAAGACATAATGCACTTCCTGTGCAGTTTCCAATAAAGATAGAATCTTCAGAAGTGTATAGATCACATACATCCCATAGTTTTGCGCGTATCCACCATGATTCACCTCCTCTAGTAGGGTCAAAAATGAGATGGAACCTGTATTTGGGGTCATTGGCCACGATTTCCTGAAGCTGGACCATATTCATTCCGCGGAACACTGGGTAATTCAGCTGCATTTAAAACAGGTCCAGTTAATTAGGCATGTGTAATGACGGAAGGAAGAAGACGTGCCAATTCTTTCACAGAGAGAGAACCGTCTGGTCTAGTACGAAGACCATGTTCATGTCCCGTTGCACTTCGCAAAAGATGAAGAAGGATTTTCGTGACTCGAGCCTGTTCTTGTATGTCTGTCGTACGTAATTTGGGCTTGTTACCAATAGGCCATGTATAACAGGTGTGTCGAGTCTGCAGAATGCCACATTGTTGGCTGGTCGTCCAAATTTTGGAGGCGCATCGCAATGGAATTTGTCGGTAAAGAAAATTCATGAGCAATTAATAGTGGCAGCACTGGAGAACCTATCATGGCTTCTTCAGTAACATATACAGAACGCATTGGAGGAGACAGAGACCTTCGAAAACCTACATATGTAAGGTCAAGACAATGACAAAATACTTACTTCAAGTCTCGCTTGCGGAGAACGGTTAGAAATATTTTTGGGCGGAGTCCTAATTTGCTCTAGTTCATTTCACGAACCTTGGTCGCGAATAACTGTTTTGACCATGAAAGTCTATCCCGATATACTCCGCAATGGTCTTTTAAATGCTTCCATGGACCACCAGATATTTACAACGAGAGAAAACCTCAAAAAGACATAGTCCAGGCCGAATTAACGGCGACTTGTTGAGATACTAGCATCCGTGTACAGGTCAGCCCAAAATAACTCCACTCCAGCTGCTCAACCACTGACCACCATGTCGCAAGATATGCCCTCTTCTTGGCGATATCTAAATTCTGCAAGCTCTCGAATATCGTCTTTGAAGGGATATTTATCCAATCAAACCTTAGCCGGGAATCCGAAGTCTGGAGTTAGAAACACCCCCCACGTTCAGGAAGAAGAGAAACAAGGATGGAGAGCATGGGCGGGTCAGAAAATCAGAGCTCGGAGGATGAACGCTGCAGGATACGATAATACAGAACTAATCAACGTATTTCCAGGATGGGCGGCGAGAAGATACAAGTTGGGTACCGGGACTCAATGTTTGTCCACCCATTCGACTCTTTCAGGAAATACTAATGAATAGGCATAGCTCCACGACCTTTTCAACTCGAAATATTTGTGTCAGGATACGTGGTCAGCTACAGACCTCCCGAGAACGCCAGTCGCTCACAGCGAGCATTCATGCGCATCGCAAAAGGTGACTTTACAATTCTTTATCTCGCCGATTAAACTCAACGAAGTTACTTAGGCTTCGCCTCTCTACCTAAACTCGTCGACAACGTCGCAGATGTCCGTCAAAACTCGTCATCTTTAGCTCACTTAACGCCCTCTACGGAAGCCTTACTCGCTCAAGTTAAGCTACCTCCTCGACCAGAAGAAATTTCCGATGACTACGATGTGGAGGAACTGGATCGTCAATTACAGCGAGCTAAACTTGGCGACATGTCTACTGAGGAAACAGATTCTATTTCCTCTTCGAATTCTTCGAATTCTGACCTTCCTTCTTCAAATACGATAACTCAGCTCAGTGCTACTGAAGCCGGCATACCCGGTGCCGATGTTATCAAACGATTGCACCGCAATCTGGAACAACGCCTTCAACCGTTCTGGTCCTCGGTGTTGCCAAATCGCACAGTCCGTCTCCATATCTTCGCCACTCCTCTCGGCGATTCACCTTCGACCCAGAATGTGGAGGCCATCTTAGGTGACTCGTTGGATGTGCCACTGGCATCTCAAGATGTTGTGACGGCTGTTGATGGTAGTTTCCAAGTAAAATTCAACATTGGATGGGAGGAATTGTGTCACCATCCCCAGGCATTGCATATTGCCTTTGGCGAGGCGGTAGAACATGACTTGCTCATTGTCGCTCAACTACTTGCCCAAAGCGGCGAGAGTTCGACCGCTCCTTCTTTCCAGACCAATGCACCAACAGAGTCGGTTCCGCTGACGACGCTCGCACGAATACCCATAACGCACTCTCCAATACGCGTCATTTCCGACATTGATGATACCATCAAATTTTCTGGCATTCTCTCCGGTGCCAGAGCCGTGTTCCACAACGTCTTTGTAAAAGATTTGAGGGACAATATTATACCTGGAATGGGCGAATGGTATGCCAGTATGTGGAGTAGAGGTGTTAGGTTTCATTACATTGTGTGTCAAGCTCTCCGTTTTTTCCTTCTTCGCATTCTTAACGCCTTTGACAGTCTAACGGTCCTTTTGAACTCCTTCCAGTACTCAATGAATTCTTTGAAATATCTCAATTGCCGCGTGGTAAAGGCATCTCTAATGTGCTATTCTACATATAGACTGATATATCTTTAGGTTCGATTAAATTGAAGTCGTACGCAGGTCGTTCTCTATTTAACGGCCTCCTTTCTGCTCCAGCTGCTCGTAAACGCGCAGGGGTTGTCGATGTACTCGACTCTTTCCCCGATTGCAAATTCTTCCTTATTGGAGACACAGGAGAGCAAGATCTCGAGCTGTATGCAGAGTAAATGTCGAATTATAATTCCGCAGTATCAGACATTTACTAAACTTAATTTATTATAGTCTTGCCAGAGAAAGGCCAGATCATATTTTAGCTGTATTCGTGCGAGATGCTGACGCTCTTATACCGGGAGGACCACAGCCTCTGGGAGACCCCACTGGTTGGAGAGCTATGGGTGCCTCTGGGACTCGGCCGCTCGGAAAGCCGCTAGTCTCGAGGAGTGAAACTGACATGACAACTGTGTCTGCGTCTTCAACAGCGACGTACGCGAAATACAATTTTAGCTCGTCGGGCGTGTTTATTCCCAATTTATCGGCCCCAGACATTGATAGGACACCTCGTCCTGATGTGTATGGCCAAGACACATATCTTTCTTCTGGTAACAAATCTCAACCATGCTTTGACGTTGGTGCGCTAAGTGCCGAACCCGAACCACTGATTATGGACGATTTCTCAAGGACACCAATGATTGGTTCATCTGCGCAACTGGGACCATCGATTAACACTGGTTCACCAATGCATACAAATAACAAAGTGCAGAGTCCGATTATCAACCAGCCCCCTAAACCTGTCATGTCACCGAGTATTGCCGCTGGTCTCAATCTTCGGCAGTCTTCTGCCTCTCTTAGGTCTCAGAACACAGCTTCCTCGACATCTTCAGGTTCCTCGAAGAAATCCAGCATGACGGACACAGAGAAGAGACGGTACGAGCTGCAGCTTAGAGTGTATAGAGCACGTACACAGATGCCCAGTCATATTCCTTTAAGAGTATTCAGAGAACCAAGTGAATGCGTAGAAGCTCAAGAAATCCTGGATCGCGAACGCAGCTAAAGTTGCGACATTAACACATCCTTTTGTATGGAACACATGCATGCGGTCTTAAAAAAATCGGACCAAGCTTCCGTAGCATGCCTGCCGACTAATAAACCGGTCCTTGGAATATTGCGAAAATTATCTTACGACCTGGATGGACATGTACGTGTATATGAATCTATTGTAAAGTATTTATACCTCATTCTTTTACTGCAAAAGCATTCGGTATTTGTGTCTCTCATTCATTCGGCTGCATCCTGTGCATGGTTGTTCTATCCAACATACATTAAACAAGGTCTTCTAAACCGAGAAGAGTTCGTTTTTTGGCAGAATCAGATAGATGTTTCATTCCAGGTAAAGTCACCTGCCAGGAATAGCGGGGATGATTCCTCAATATCCCACTAATAGGGCGGGTCAAGTTTGAACGACATTCTACTCTGCCCCCCGGCTCATAGGCTGTTTTGTCTGAAATGCTTATTGATAATACACCAACAACTTCGTCTTATCACATCGAGACCTCGATTGGGCAGAGTTTATACCTTTTTTTGATTATCTCCGAAAAGAACGCTAAGGATTTTCAAAACTGCATATTGCAACCTCTAGCAAGCTGCATCTTATCTATTAATAGTGGATAACCGTGGAAGCATGACTGCGGGATGGTGAGTTTTATGTTTGAGTAATTTTTAGCAACGTTCGCTCTCATTTGCTTACTCGACGTTGTTCATCAGTTCCATATTCTACGGTCTCCTCGGTTGTAGAGGCACAAAATTGAGGCGATTATATATGTTGGAGCCGATGGAAGCGAACACTAGTTTGGAATTCTCATCCATTTGTGTGGGTCCTTCGTTCATAAATATCCGCCATATGATTAATGCATCACTTCATTGAAATACAGTAGCCAGTGTTTTGCGCACTTTAATGACGCCAGCATTCTGACAGATGTGATGTTAGCTCCCACTCCGATAATCATCCCTGCTCTGCACTTTAGCAACATGGCACGCTCAGACGCGCTTATTTCTAATCTCAAGGAAAAAAACGCAAATTCCGAAAAGCGATATTATTACCAACCCTGACGAAATTATGAAGATAGGGTCAAAACACCGTCCTTGAAGGAACTCTATGCGGCGGCAAAACAGAGATGACTCACCAATTGCAACTGCACGCTTGATTATTATCGAACGAGAAAAAAATATCAATTCAACGAATATGCGGCAAAGAGCCCGCTATCCAATCAGTTTAAAGTAAGTGAAAAATACGCTGCGCATATCTTCGTTCTCTGACTTGAAGCGCGCCCCTCAAGCTTTCCATGAATTTATCCCAGTGGGTGCTCTTTCTTTCTTCTGAAGCCAATCTGAAGCGGTTGTCGTCTGTTGTCGTCATTGACCGCAGATGGGGATATGGTGCCAAGTCTTGGCACACGGAATGGCGGCAGCCGACGGCGCTATTGGCGGCATGTCAAACGCCTTGGTCTCGGGTCATCCCTAACCCAATTAAAGAATCGTCGGCAACCCGCACATGGATCATACTACACATGTAACCTCCTCAGCAACTGTACATATCAGTCAGTTACAGAATCCATTTATAAGATATCATGGAACCGTTTGGTCTCCTTCGTACCATATCATTTTCTCTTCTTCTCCCACCACCGTCTTGGTTTTAAGAGCACCATGACGCTATCTGTCGATGGGCGAAGGAGAAATAGTGTCGGAGGACTCCAGTCGGGACATGCATCGTCGAAGAATCTTGAAGGCGACAAGTCAGAAACACCAACACTCTTTGTGTCTGAGACTCATGATGAGGGGGTTATCATCAAAAGTCTTGAGGACGTCAGGGAACCCAGCTTGGATCCCCGTGTTCATCTCAACAAGGAGTCACGGCCAGATGAAGAAGAACTTGATGGAAGCCTCTTTCGCAGAGCCAGCCAGCTCAGCACGAAAAGAAGTCAAACAGACTCTTTGTCAGAAAAAGGAAAGGCCAAAGAAGAACCAATATATGTATGTATTGCTCGAACGTTCTTTCATTTGTACTAATGGCCAAAATAACATATACAGATTGAATTCGAACCAGGCAGCCAGAAAAATCCAGCTAATTTCTCTCCACGGAAGAAGTGGACGATTACAGCTATTGCTTGCTTCGCCACCTTACTTGCGTGTACGTCGACGGCTGTTTTCAATGCCCGAGGTGTAGCATAATATATTTACCACCCTAACTCACACAGCGTCAACCTCCTCCGCGTATAACATGGGATTCGGATCAATGATTCGCGATTTGCACTGTACTGATCTCCAAGCTACAACGGGTCTGAGTGTGTACGCGCTCGGCTTTGGTGTAGTTCCACTTATTTCGGCATCGTTTAGCGAAGAGTTCGGACGGCTGCCTTTATACTATGGCTCCGGGGTGATATTTCTTTTGATGTATATGATGATTGCCCTGTGAGCATGACACTCTCACTTCTTTGTGTCAAATTATTATTAGAAAGCTAACTACAAAGATAGATCCAAGAACATCCAAACGGTAATAATCGCTAGGCTGATTCAAGGCGCTGCTGGTTCAACAGGATCAACTATGGTTGGTGGAACTATAGCCGACATATGGGCTCCTAAAGAGTTGGTTCATTGTATAGCATAATTATTTCGAACAAAGTCTAACTCTTATTTTAGACGAGGATTACCCATGTCTATATTCGCTGTTGTTGCTGTTGGGGGAACAGGTTTTGGACCCGTATATGCAGGATGGATCGAAATGAACCCCAATCTTGAGTGGAGATGGATTCAATGGATCCAGATGATGTCAGAATTTATCCATAATATCCCACTCTCAAATTTCTGACTATTATTATACAGGATCTGTGGACTCTTCATTATCATGTTACCGTTCACCATGAGTGAGACTCGAGCTTCAATTTTATTGACGCGAATAGCCAAAAAAATGCGCAAGGAAACTGGAAATCATCGCTATCGTGCCCGCATTGAAGACGAGCGTGCCAACCTTAAAACCTTGATTTGGATTTCATGTACTCGGCCCATTCGTAAGCGTTTCAGACATTTTTATGGAGGAACAGTTCACAAATGTACTCTCAAATCTTAGATTTGATGTTCACTGAGCTTGTCGTCTCAAGTTTTAGTGTAAGTGTGCCTTCCTCTCCACTACATCTATCTTTCTAAGGAGACATCAGCTTTGGATAGGGTTTGCTTGGGGCGTGACATATTGCATGATTGAGTAGGTGCTTCTCCCCACATTCTATATGACGATACCCTAAGTTCTTCACAGATCCGTAGCGGGCGAATTCAGGGATCTTCATGGCTTCAAAATCGGCGCGATCGGGACCGTATTCTTAACTATGATGTGGGACTCCGTTCATTCTGCTGTTTTTATTATTATCTCGGAGCTCACAGACTTTTTGCTTTAGTGTCGGTAGCATTCTAGGATATGTAACCAATTTGTATCAGGAAAGACTTTACCAGTGCGTCGATCTTGTCTATATCCCTCGAGTCAGGGTCCTGAATTACGAAACTCGATGACTGATTTACTGTTGACAGGCAACACTTTCCCAAGCGAGGTCCTGAGGCACGCCTATATCTTGCCTGTTTCGCAGCTGCCCTGTTCCCAATTGGGATGTTCATCTATGCGTGGTCCTCCTTCTCCCATGTGCATTGGATTGGGCTGGCTGTCGGCCTTACATTGTTCATGTGGGCTGTATTCATCATCTACTTAGCGGTATTCTCCTATCTTGCTGATTGGTGTGTTATGATATAACCTTTCAAAGCGTACGAGGTGCTGAAGAATGTATATTTTACTCCTAGCTATGGACCTTTTGCTTCATCCGCTCTTGCGGGCCAGAGTCTTGCCCGTACGTTATCTCTTACCTTATTGTCCGCAATCCGAAGTATCATCCCATCTAACGACCAAATATTTGTCATCATTAGGTAACCTCAGTGCAACCGCTTTCCCTCTTTTCACAAAACAGATGTTTAGAGCACTTGACTACAAATGGGCGAACACCCTTTTTGGATGCATAGCTGCGCTAATGGTACCCATACCTTTTGTTAGTCTCTGAGATTCTCAGTAAAATGCTTCAAAACATAAATATTAATTTCTTATATGGTAGATTCTTTTCTTCTATGGGCCAGCGATCCGATTGCGCAGCAAATTCAGTCGCGCTGTTATGGAAGCCGAAAATAAATGATGTCGCCTCTCTAAGCTAAATGACAACAGCCAGCGATATCTTCAATTTTTGCCTCTTAACACTGATTACGGCACCCATGGGCCACGTTATGTAAAAGTGAAGCTATGTGTTTTCGTCTTTATCTAAATGGTGGATTGTATTGTCCGGTGGAAAAATATACCTTAGTACAGTGTTTTAAAGTGTTAGTCCAGTGTAATTAGCTGCATATGTAAGTGTCCTTTCGTGTAATTCGTGTACAAGTATTTACAAGTATCTAGTTTCATAACTATGCTGTATTGCGATTTTGTATTGGAGTATCCAAAATTTGAATGTGGCGTCTTTTCCACCATGGAGTTTGTTTGGCAGTTCTAGTTGTGCTGAACAAGGCTCAATCAATCAAGCTCTGAAGAGTCCAGCAATCCGAATTCTGCAAATCGTAGAGTAAGATCTGCCCCCCCAATGGTGACTTGGTACGGAAAATAAAATAGTGTCGTTGTTATCAGACAATGGATTAGATGGGTAAAAACTCTTCGGGAGATGTACGTACAAAGATTATAATATTCTTCCTTGCGAAGATCTGGTAACTTTAGCGTAGACTGCGGTGGAATTCCGACTCTCTGAAAGGCGGATAGATTAGTACTTCATTTTTGATCAAGTTGCAGGGAAAATGTGCAACCTTAGGATGTATTGAATGCGTCTGACGAAGGCGGAGTCCGAGGCTTGTCGCCATTGTCAGTGCCTCGTGAGCGTCCAGGTACTGGTGAAACGCTGGTTCATGATCCACAAACGCATCTAACGAGGCCATCAGACGGACGAGAGGCGGGGCTTGTGGTCCCTGGAAGAAGCACTGAAGTTTTGATTTCTGTAGCGCATCGCAAATTTTGTAAGAGCATGAGGCAAATAGACAATAAAGGAAGTACGGACCAAAGATGGCATGCTTTCGCACCGCTGCATAAGGATCTTAACTGCTCGAGGGTTATTGCGAGCTATCGAGTTTGGGAATTCTTCGTGCTATCTTTTGGAATGCATAATCAGGGTGGAGTGAGTGTTGGTTTTGTTGAGTAATGGACCCCAGTCTACTAGGCATGCCGCTACCCCCACCTGATCTCCTAAATCTCCTATGTCTATGCGGTCGAAGGATGCCTCAGCAAAAGCGGGTAGAACGCCTATAGAGATTCCTTTTGAAAGGAGGCAAGAATCGTACTGAGAGAGATGAATGTTGATGTTCATCTCTTTTACTCGCAGACAGAATTCGCGAAGCTCGGACTTGACGTGGAAGAAAAGGCAGCCTAGAATGTCTCCTGCAGGATCGATTCCATGCCTATCTCCAGTTTGACGAACAGCGCGTATATCCCACCCATGTAAGGGGTTGATGTTACTGGTAAAGCCCATCCATTCTCCTTGAGGATTGAACATGAGTCTGGACGAGTGCACGAATTAGTGAGGTTAAGGAATCATAGAAAACCATTTCCGCACTTATTAGGCGCCTTGAATGGCTTAAGGTCCAATGAAAATGGGGCTAAAATTCCGGTATTCCAAAACCGGTCGAGAGCAACTCGGTGCGACGGAGTAAGAAATGTCAACGTTTTATGTCTGTCATCGACTTGCAAGGGATCTTGCGTGGTCTCTCTCATGCTGGCGATCGCTTTATTGAGACCGTAGGTAGACGAGAACATATCCGTTATGCGTTTTATACTAGAAGCGGGTTGTGCAGAACAGAGCCTACCGCAGCCGCGCGTTCGTAGGGAGGCTTGAAAAGTTATCTCGCCATCCTTGAGTTCTTCCCCATAGATCACATTGGAGCAATATTTCATGTAAGATGCAGCAGTTTCGGGCAAAGCGGCTGAGTACATCAAGTGAGTGGCGAGCTCTGCAGCCTCGTCCACGGATGGGCCAGGAGAAAGAAGAACACAGAGAATGACAAGCATACGGTTGAGGACTATGGCATTGGTATTGTTGACTAGGATGTTAAGGTTCCCATGATACGCCTTCGGAAGGTTGTTCACTGTCGCAATGACATTACAAATGTCTCCGGCAGCTATACACAGTTAATGTGAACATTCGAAAGAAAGAAAAATAAGATTTAAATGCCACCAACAAGCCATGCAAATTTTGAAGTCTTCGGAATTTCTTGTGGTTCCTTCGTTGCATTTCAACTGCAAGACATCGTACGACGGGTACCCAACGTTCTTGTAATGGTCAACTGATGAAGACAAAGGCAGAAAGTTAGGACCCGATATTAGTGGCTCTCGATTGTCAGACATCCATTCTGGTTGCCAATCAACACGGAGGTAAGGATTTTCACAATCTAATCGATGCTTCGACCAATGCTGTCGTTGACATCGGCCTGAGCAATACTAGTTCGGGTTTCTTGAGCCAATTGTAATCTCGTGAAATATATCATGCCCACCTTCACTAACGAGCACTGGAATGAATGGATTTGTGAGTTTTCTTGATATTAGATGCATATATGCAACATTTTACCTGGGAACATAGCAGGAGACCAATATTCGAACACCTTTCTGTTACAAAGCCTCTTATAAAAGAGCTGTGACATGGCACTTGATGCACAACCGCTCCATTGACGCCAGAGCCTAGCCCGTATGCCATGAGCGCCTCTAATGACGGGCCATATTGAGTCTGATCTAGAATGGAGAAAATAGGTTTTTTTATGCGGCAAAGCACATCACGACAATAGCGGGGCCCGTCTATAAACATCTTAGTCAGTGTAGCGGGGGGGTTAAAAAAGGTTGAGCTTTCCAGTCACTGCTTTATAAATCTAGGGAGCAATGTGATAAGCCGCATTTCATTAAGATTAGTTTCCTGAGTTCTCGAAGCCGCGGTGTTCACTGAGAGAAGTAAAAGATTACGTGAGTGAGGCCTGGCATGATAGGCTACGATAGGAACGGAGAATTATCAACGCATTCGCGCCACCGTCCCAACTCCTCAGCTTGTATGATGGGAAGATATTTGAGCTGAATATCCAGCAACTAATAAGTATTCTTCCGTGCTCCAGTCAAATAGAAAAAAATTGCATGCAGATTACGTAGCTCCATCCGACCATGGTTGGTGTGAAACAGATCTTTGAATTATTTTAATACAAGGTCTCGTCTGCATACACGAGTCATCGTAATAGGTACTGCTTGCATTTGACAAGGAGAGAACAAAATTTAGCGTGCGCCGTGCCAAGATCGCACTTTAAGTAGAAGAAGCACGTGCGTGACATGTGGTACAATTCTGTGACATACCGTGTCAACTCAGCTTTAATCTCCGACACATTGTGACGAACAATATACAGGGCGTAACTACTTTTGCCTAGGCTGATCACCATGACGGATCGTTCGCGACGCGAAAAAAAGTCCAAGGCTCAGATATTAGAGGAATATAAGAGAGCTAGGGATGGAGGCCCCCGTGTATTAAAGGTAAGCAAGCCTTTTACCCTTACAGAACATATCCCAATTCACAAACGCGTCCAGGAAGAGGACGTAGATATCTACGATGAAGTTACAGAGGATCAATACAAAAGCATTGTAAAGGGTCGTCTACAGCGGGATGACTTTGTTGAAGACGATGGCGCTGAAGGATATGTTGATAATGGGATGGATGATTGGGGAGGGGGTGAAGAGGAGGATGATTATTCTGAGGAAGAGGAAGACCGAAAGAAAAGTTAGTGATCTACCTCACGCGTCATCGATTATTCTAACAGTTCTTAAGGCAAGAAGAAGAAAACCAAAGCCGAGAGTGCGAAAGTCAAATCGAAACCTAAACCCCCACCTCCAGCGGCCCCTTCAATCAATGCTTATCGTCCAGTGGTTTCCGCGGAGCAAGAGAACGATTTCATGTCATCTCTTCTTGGGAACATTGATAGTATGCCTGTCGATTCACTTCCGAAGAAAGTTTCCCGGAAAAGAAAACCTTCTCCCCTCGACGATTCTGACTCTGAGCCATCGCCTAAACACAACGGCAAACACTCATACCGCCAGAAACTATCTTACAACGACTTCTCATCCGACCCACCCATCGATGACTCCTATTCGGCATCCAGCGACGACGCATTTGCTAGCCCAAATAAGCGTTTCAGGAAAGACGACCATGTTATGACTCCCGCGGCAGATCGACTGGCAGAGCTCGACGTCCATAGTAGTTCTGACTATGACACAACCTTCGATGATATAAATATGGACGACTTTATGGACATTGATTTCGACGAAGATATAAAATCTTCGGTGAAGAAAGAACAGGCCGAAGTGTCCATACCCAAGAAACCTACCCAAACATCTCGTGTCGTCAAGAACGAAGAATCGGATGCGAAACCAGCTTGGCTTTCAGTATATGACTCTTTAGCAGTCGAAACGGAGGATACTCTCGGACCTTTATCGACGAGCAACAATAACGCATCCAACCCCAGCAATCTGTCTGCCCTAGAATCCGATAGGTCATTACGCTTCTATTGGTTAGACTACCTTGAACTTGACGGGAAATTGTATTTTATTGGGAAGTTCAAGGAAAAGACGACGGATACTTGGATGTCATGTTGCGTTACAGTGGAAAACATGGAACGCAACCTTTTCGTTTTACCCCGTGAAAAACGCGTAGAACAAGACGAAGGCGGTGCATTGCACGAAACGGACATCGTTCCTTCGCCAGAGGATGTCGATGACGACTTCGACCTGATGCGACAACAACTGAAGATAAAGTCATATCGATCCAAGTTTGTCAAACGCAAATACGCTTTCGGAGAGAAAGATATACCTAGAGGAGAAACTCAGTGGATGAAAGTTGTCTACGGATACAACGGTTAGTTTGATAATTTCGCTTTTTGCTTCACTTCTTCATCTTCTTCATAGAGCCTATCGTACCCATGAACGCTGAGAGTCAGAATATCGCCCAAATTTTGGGCACCAATACCAGCGCATTTGAACTTCTTGTTCTCAAACGCAAGATTATGGGACCATGCTGGATTACCATAAAAAATCCGCAAATCGACAACAAAGGGGTTTGTGGAATCATCACTATATAAAATTCTTCATTTAAGTATTTATTCAGGTATCCTGGTGCAAACTCGAAGCTACGGTATCCAACCCTAAAGACTTCAACCCATTCCCAGAAAGTGATCCCACCGCACCCAAAGATCAGCCACCAATGAACGTTATGAGCTTGAGTGTTCGAACTATCGTCAACCATCAAGAAAACAAACGAGAGGTGGTCTGTGTAACTGCTAGAGTTTGGCATAACAGTCGGTGTCCTATGTCTTGCCATGACGCGCATATAATCATTTATTTGGCAAACAGTTTCAATCGACGACCCAACTCCTCCAGAGAAACTTAAATGTACTGTGCATACATTTGTTCGACCCCTGGACCACTTCCCGCCGAATTTCGAGAAGCAGGCCAAGAATAATACGAAAGGATCTATTCAACCAATGAAGAACGAACGAATGCTTTTGAGCAGTCTCCTAAGTATACTTGTTCACCCTTAGAAACCCGCATGTTTTCTTAAACCCTTTACTAGTGACGATTTACAAGGCAGACCCAGACATCGTCGTCGGGCACGATTTCTTGGGAGTATCGCTAGATGTTTTGCTTAACAGAATGCGCGACCTTAAAGCTGACCACTGGTCGCGACTGGGACGGTTCAGGCGGTCAAAGTGGCCCAACATTGGAAGACAAGGTTCAAACCTCAAGTTCCTTAACGGTCGGCTACTTTGCGATCTTGCTAGTGACGGCGCTAAGGTAGGCTACTATTTGATGCAATCCAATTTTTGTTTCAATAATGCATGCGCAGAGTATGATTTCCTCAATAACATGGACGTTGACCGAGATGTGCAAGACCCACCTCAACATTGATCGGGAGGATTACGACCCCGATGATACAGCAAGCAAGTTGGATGTGAGTTTGACGACTCCAGAACCGATGCTAAAATTCGTTCGACACTGCGAACTAGATGCTCATTTGCAAATGGCCATCGCTTCGAAAGTCCAGATCTTACCGTTGACCAAACAACTCACTAACCTTGCAGGCAACTCCTGGTAAATGAGCTTGCTTCACCTATTCCGTAATGACGCATCAATCAATTTACTTTCTGCAGGAATAAGACTCTCAACGGTGGCCGTGCTGAGCGAAACGAATACATTTTGTTGCATGAATTCCATCGGCTGAAGTACATTTGCCCCGACAAGACATACGGCAAAAAAGCGGTCAAAGAAGAACCACAGGACGACGACGAACAAGGCGGCAAGAAGGGTGGCAAAGGAAAGCGGGACAAATACAAAGGAGGTCTCGTTTTTGAGCCCAAGCGTGGTCTTTGGGACAAGTACATTCTTGTCATGGATTTCAATTCACTGTATCCGAGTATCATCCAGGAGTATAACATCGATTTTACGACCGTTGAACCGGTGGAAGACGACGAGGTAATTCATAAACCTCAGATAGCTCATTCCATATGCTCACATATCATCAGAACGGCGACGAACGCATTCCTGAGCCCCCTCCCCAGGATGTGCCCGCTGGTGTCCTTCCTCGACTTATCGCAACTCTCGTCAGCCGACGAAAGCAAGTTAAGTCTTTGATGAAAGACAGGTCAGCAACGTCCGCACAGCTTCTCCAGGTAAGTTATCCAATAATTCTATGCAGATCAATGTTCTCTGATACACACACACACAAATTTAGTACGACATCAAGCAACAAGCCCTCAAGCTTACAGCAAACAGTATGTACGGGTGTCTTGGATTTGAGTATTCGAGGTTCTACGCCCGACCGCTCGCTGCTCTTACGACCTACAAGGGAAGAGAAATTCTGACACACACAAGAGAGTTGGCAGAGACCCTTAACCTTGATGTATGCGCTGTGCCCACTCATACCCTTTGATCCACGCATGACTGACATATATTCTGATCAAGGTTGTGTATGGTGACACTGATTCCGTATTCGTGAACTCAAACGTTACAGATCTGGCAGATGCGCTGAAGATCTCTGCTCAGTTTAAAAAAGCCGTCAATGACCGGTACAAATTGCTTGAAATCGATCTGGATGGCATCTTCCAACGCTTGCTATTACTTCAGAAAAAGAAATACGCTGCTATCAAGGTTACTGATGGTACAAAAACAAGTACGGAAGTCAAAGGTCTGGACATGAAGCGTCGAGAATACTGTGCTCTGTCCAAATCAGTCTCGGAGTAAGTCAACCTGATCCCGCGGTTATTCGATTTCTTACGAAATTATCGTCATCGTCTAGATACGTTCTCGACCAGATCCTATCCGGAGAAGCAACAGAGAATGTCATAGAGAATATCCACGAATATCTCACTTCAATAAGCAACAGCGTCAAAAGCGGATCCATCAAACTAGACGAATTCATCATCAACAAGGTCTCTTAAAACCTTAATTTTCCAATTATCATTGTCTTTTGCTCACATATATTTTGTTGCATCAGCGCCTTGGCAAAAACCCTGAAGACTACCCTGACGCGAAGAGCCAACCCCACGTGCAAGTGGCCTTGCGACTGAAGCAAAAAGGAGGCTCTGCGAAGACGGGCGATGTTATTCCTTATATCTTCTGCTTGACAGAAGGAGAAGAGTCGTCCAAGTCATCAGGTCAAGCAGATCGCGCCAAGCATCCAGACGAACTGCGTAAAGGTGGCGCTGGGTTGACCATAGGTAACGATTATTATCAACTTTAAGGATACTTTTATCGTCTAATATCACTTTCTTCTTTGCAGATTATCAGTACTACCTATCGCACCAGATCTTACCACCCATTGAACGGTTGTGCGAACCTATTGAGGGTACCGATAGGGCGCGTCTAGCAGAATGTTTAGGTATGTCTCCTTTCGTTCTCTCTTCTGTCAATTACTCGGACATAACGCTCACCTTGTCCGGCTATAGGTCTTGACCCTATGCGATACCGTCACTCTGTAACTGGCGATGATAGAGTATTTTCTGGACTCGATTCACAGATCTCTGATTCCGAGAGATTCCGCGATGCCGTTCCTTTCGTGATTCGTTGCCGCCACTGCCAAGTTCAAGTACCATTCGTTCCTCTGAATGACCCGGACGTATGTATTGTACCTTTCCTCTTTTTCTGTGTTTTTCTGTTTCGCGCAATATAAAGAAATAATTCTGATATTCTCTGATCTTTTATCAGGCTAGTATCCTAGCATCGTCGGGCCCACTGTGCCCATCTTGTTCCAAGACTATTAGCTCTGGAAGCTTACAGACCCAACTGGAAGTTCAAATTCGGGAGGCAATAGCCCGATACTATGAGGGTTGGACGATTTGCGATGACCCAACGTGTAACAACCGCACCCGAATGATGGGTGTCTATGGCAAACGATGCTTAAAGTCTAATTGCAAAGGCCGCGTTTCATTTGAGGTGCTTTTTTTTCTGCATCATCTTTATGTTTACATGTACTGAAGGTGTCTTTAGTACTCGGATACTCAGCTGTATAACCAACTTCGCTACTTTGTCTCGCTGTTTGACGGAGAGAAGGCTTTGACTCTCGCTCCTCCCAATCGACGCGGTATGTCCTGCTATTCTTGCGCGATCATTAATTCCTACTAATGAGAGCTGCAGAAGAACTCTCTGCGATTGTGTTGAAAAATCAAGTTTTGTTGCGAACCTTGACGGAATGCGTGGAAAGGCACTTGAATACGTGCGGACGCCGTTGGATCGATCTCTCGGTAATTTTCCCTGCGATGAGGGTTTGAATGTGTTATATATTTTTTGTTTATTATTTATTGCTTCTTTGCTATTGCGCTGACTTACTGCTCGTTGTAACATATTTTCCAAGTACTAGACAATTCTGTAATTTTTACCCATGCACAACCCGATTCATATATTATCATGACGTCCCAAGTAGCGGTGATAAGTAAGATTAACTTGAGGGGCATCTTATCTTATCAGTCAGATGGTCCAAGCTAGATGACAACGCCCAGCGAAGTCCAGACTCCCAGAACGCCGACGTTCGATGAACAGGGTTAATTGGCACCAATCCAGAGTGTACCAGATTATGCCGGTCATGGAGACCAGCGGTAAAGTATCCAAAACTCCACGATCCAGCCGGCGGCTACGGTTATGATGTAGGGCCCGGACAGTATTTCCCTAGGCTCTTAATATCTGACCACCACTACCCAAATTCCTTATAATCCCGGGAAACTAGTTACTGCCCTATTTGCTCATCTCTCGATATGTCGTCGACTGCTTCCCTCCCAATGCGCCAGCAAGTAGAGGAGTTCATCACGAATCTCCAAGAAGAAATTGTAATGTCATTCGAGAAATTGGACCCAAACGCACCTCAATTCAAGCGGGATTCCTGGGTTCGTGCAGAAGGAGGAATAGGAAAATCGTGTGTGTTCGCGTCTCCTGTAGACGATGGTGCGACGGTCTCTCCATCCGCATCACAGACAGTCCTGGAAAAAGCGGGAGTGAATATCTCGGTCGTTCATGGTGTCCTACCACCTCCCGCGATCAAGCAGATGCGCGCTGATCACACTTCTATGCCTCTTCCTGAAAGCCCAACCGGTCTGCCATTTTTCGCGGCGGGTATCAGTTTAGTCGTGCACCCCCGAAATCCTCACTGCCCCACTGTGCATGCAAACTATCGTTATTTTGAGATCACGGAGCCCAAGAGCGCTGATCCTGATGATACCACAGAGGAGCAGCCAAAGGTTCTAGCATGGTGGTTTGGTGGAGGGTCCGATCTTACACCCTCGTATCTATACGAAGAAGACGCGGTACATTTCCACTCGACGATCCAGAAAGCCTGCGACAAGCACGGCCCCCAGCTCTACCCCACCTTCAAGAAATGGTGCGACGAGTACTTCTACATCCCCCATCGCAAGGAGTCGCGTGGTATTGGTGGGTTATTCTTCGACGATCTCAACGAAGGACCTCACTTGCGTCTCCCAAACCCTGATTCCCTGCGCCCGAAAACACCCTCTGAAATCTTCTCATTCATCAAGGACCTTGGAAGCGCATTTGTTCCTTCGTACGTTCCCATCCTCGAACTTCGAAAAGCCCAACCATATACCCCACACGAACGACGCTGGCAATTACTTAGGAGAGGCAGATATGTAGAATTCAATCTAGTATACGACAGAGGGACGAAATTCGGCCTCATGACTCCCGGCGCCAGGATCGAGAGTATCTTGATGAGTCTTCCGGAGATCGCTCGATGGGAATACATGTCAGACCTTGGTGAAGAGGGGACAGAGGAAGGAAAGCTACTCGCGGTTTTAAGAGAGCCGCGAAACTGGGTGTAGATTCGCTAAACGGTACCACAGTATTTATATTATTATTTTTATAAAAGGGACGCCAATTTTTACACCGTATTGTCTCTACTGGTCTTTATTTCATTCCTTTCAGCCATTAGACTTTGGCCCCATTCTTGAACCTGAGGATGCTGGATTTTGGGAATACTGCTGTCAAAAAATGGCTGTAAGGTGTCTATCCTATGGTTTCGTTCATACTCGAGGGCTATTACGGGGATAATCGCATTATTAGTTTTTATGAACTGGGGAAATATCTGCACCAAAGACTCACCTTGCGAAGCCATTTCGATACGGTCGAGGTCTGCAAATCAGGGAGGGAAACCAGTATTATTATGTCATTGAGTAACCTCCACCTCGAGGGAAAAGTATCGATCGAGAGCTGTACCTTTTACGAACTTAGCTTCTGCCGTCTGACCTTCTTCATATTCCTGAAAGAAAGCAATTTGCGTAAGACGTCAGGCTAGCGAATATGACAAAAGAAACCTCACCATCCATAAAGCATTAATTTTCTGAGCAGCGGGGCTGTCGTGTAGCATATCATGAACAAAATTATGCATTGCTTCGGATTCAAGTCGGTGTTTCTCCGATTTGGGAATCCCTTCTCTAGGGGCGATATCTCCCACTGAGATGTGATTATTATCCACCACCTGAGAAAAAAATAATAGTCTTTCGAACCTTGGGCTTCTGCCAGGTCATGTACAAGAGCCATCATGACGCATCTGGAGTAGTTTCGAAGGCAGCCGCATTATAATAGAATGCAAGATAGACAAATAGAGTGGATGATAGAAAGCAGAATAACCATTATCATCCAGTAGTTTGGTGAAACATCTCAAGGATCACTGCACCAACTTGGAGACATCTAGTTTGGTATCTTCCGATAACATAGCAAGCACAGCCATTCGGTACATGTGATCTGATATACTGTAGGAGTTGATAAGTTATCATGAGGATTCAGGATGTCAAAACTGTATCGGATGTTACGTACCTCTCAGGATTGGGCACCTGTGCTGTACGTCAGCGCACCTCAGTTAAGCACCAACTTGACTGCATTTCTTACCGAGTGGTCAACCCAACCTGTCCTTTTTTGTGTCTATGAAGGCATCAAATAAATGAGATTCCAGTCATTGGATACCCTTCGAGAAACCAAGCAAACCTTCAACCTTTCCAATACGTGAATGAAAGCCATTTTATCCTTCGATGCATCTCCTGTGGGGACATAAAGAGGTGGGAAGACGCGTTTTGTATCGTTGAAAGCACTCTCTGTCTGCATGGTCAAAACACACAGGATGGAGGCGAAGAATCAAACTTCTAAGTTCTAGTAAAGGCCTTTACGGCCATTTTGCCGACCATACCATGATATTTTCCTTACGTCATCGATCATTTTCTCAAGCGCCGGAAAATTGAAAGCTGGAACTTTGGGAAATTTGTTGTTAGTCGGTTGTTAGGCTTTCTAGCTGTCCGATGGTTTCTACGTACAATTTACTGTTAGAGTTTATACGCGTGCTTCGTCACATAACCTGAATACTTGGATCTCAGTGGGGGTTGGGGTTTGAAATCTGAAAAGGACTTTGCCAGTGAAGTGACTCTGGTCAGTGGTGCCACAGCACTTGAAATCATTTCTCCGAAGTTTATACAGTATTCCAGTACCATGCTTTGCAGTTCCATATCGGAGAAAAAGCTAATTTCTGATGTTGGGGCTACTTGAGAGACGAAACTTTCCAGGATAATTCTAAATCCAAACCTAGGTTTTATTGAGGCATCGGTGACGAAAGAGGAAGAGGCATACTGAGAGAAATTAATCATCAGGGGGGATGAGGCCAGATAATCTGCAGTTCGATTAGATGATCCTTGATCACAGGAGCGCGGTGAAGTATTCCTTGAGCAGACGGTGTAAGCCCAGCTCATGGCTAGCCGAAACTTTGAAAATTCGAACGTTTGAACTTTCGAGATCCACTTGGAAATAATAGTGTTAAGAACACAAAAATCAGTTCATTGATTAAATCCCGGTGACACTGTTCAGTCTGATTACAGAAATTTCCCCAGACCTATGACCTAAAGCAATGGTCCCACTTACTTCACCAAACGCACAACAAGTTATATCATCTAAAGAATCCATTAATCCACGAATCATCCCGAAGAAAGAGTTAAAACCAGACCTCTTAGATCGTACGAATGGCTTTGGAAGATCACCCTCCTCTCTATTTCCACCACCGACTCAAAGCTTTCACCACTGCCCATCACAACCGAAACCTCAGATGAGAAAGTTTGTGGTGACTTCGAAGGTGGCTCCTGGGCCCAGACCTGCACCTCTCGCACGATGCTTGATCGTTTTCGCTCGACCCAGATGCCTCGTTTACCTTGTGGTCCCAGACAATGTGCGCTGAGGAAGCCTCGCGCACTGTAGTTCGGGTTTGAAGATGGAGGTGTAGGTGTTGAGCTATTTTCTCGATCCGAGGTCAAGGGCGCTGCTGATAAGCCCGAAGATGCACGCACAGGCATAGGGCTGAAGCTGGGAGAGAACGTCATAGGTGCATCATTTAACGAGGTCGTTGCAGGCACACCGGTACGTGGATGGGGGTGGATAACACCCAGTGCTAGAGGATACACACCAGTTAATCGGACGTCCAATGACAAAGGCATCTCCGACGCCTTGGGGGGAGATACAGTCAGGCGTACTGTGTAGTGAAAGAGTCCTTGTATCACATCATACGCAAAGAGCGTTATTTCGTGCACGACTGTATATGACCTTGGATCGTGAGAGGTAATACAGTCAGAAAACGAGACCACGCGGAATGTCATTCGAAATTCATGTCTAAGGAGTATTGTGGGGTTGTTCCATGCCTTGCTGCAAATTTCCAGGGACCGCGTCTTGAATACAAGCATGTAGGGGCCGATAAAAGTGACGGCTATAATCCCATTCCACTGCAGGTAAATGAACAGTTGCTTTTTAAAGAAGCGCACGAAAGACGAACCAAACCCTCAAGATGATCTTCTAATTGAAGCGCAATCAATTTTCTCTCGGGCTTCGTATCATAAAGCTTCCGCTCATCCCAACTCAGTATCTCAACGACACCAGGCATTGAGACTACGACCAGCTTCTCGGCCGGTCTTATGGCTTGTATAACCTTGTTTGATGAAAGCGCAATACAGTCAACGATGCGGAAAGTGGTGCCATGAGTGATTTCCGAAAAATTTAACTGGTATATCTCTGCAGTATATGGTCTGAATGACGATAAGAATGTGAAAAAATAATCATTGAAAGTCAAATCTTACGGCTGATACCGTGCAAGTGCGACTGTCAATATCTCGCCTGCCGAGTCTATCGACATAGCAAATGATGACCAGGAGCTTTCCTCGACCACAAGAGACGCGCACAAAGCTGATCCTTGGAGAATATTGATGTCATAGACGAATATCATCCCGTCGTAATAAATTACCACAAGCCACCTATCACGAAATATTCGGAGACCCATCAAGTTTGAAGTTGCTCCAGCGGTATCCTTTAACATTTGCACCTTGCCGGTACGAGGTTGTAGCCATTGCTGCCGGTGCCCTTCCTTAGCAATTTTCTCCAGAAAAGGTGTCGTATATGCGTGCAGAAAATCGTCTCCACGATATAGAGCTTCTGAAAGCTCCGAAGGCAGTGGAAGATAAACTGACTGTTCGTTCAGTTTTGTTATCCAGATTATGCGCTCTTGGGTTGATTTATACAGTGTCCTGCATGTCTGGCGAAATAAGTTTATTGATAAGGACGCAACATTGACAATTTACCTGTCGCAATCGCAGGATTTCCGGGATATCGAGAAGAATCATTATGCTCAAGAAGATCTCTAATGGAAGTTTCATTATCGGTAGAAGGGGATTGGGTATATCTTCTTCCATGACGCTCCGTGGTTTATAGTGCACTCGTCGCGGTGGCTGGCAACAGGTCATTGTGCATATGCCCATTGCCCCCCATTGCCCGGAGCTCCGGGACCGACGCGGCAAACGTTGGCAAACGCGTCCGCGTCGTTCAAGGCTTCAAGCTTCACGCCCACGACTCATCAACTTGGTCTCAGGACTAGGACACAATTCCTCATACATGTGACTATGAGGTTCTCTGTCTATACTTTTGGTGTAAACTATGACAAGGCTAAGCTTCAATCCACTCATTTCCATATTGAGTTGATCCAGTCACGCTCATCAAAAAACGAAATAGGGGAGGACGTCTGCTTCAGGAGACTACGAAAGAGCATGATTAGGGTTCAAACGTTCAAGGAGAATCACCCCTATGCCCGTGTTGGTGGAAACCAATAAGTCTCCAAAGTATTACTATAGAGTGCCTTATGGAAACTTAAACATTTCTCTAAAATACTTTATATTGGCCAACGACGGAGAAACCGAACAAGCATTTGGGACAGCAAAATGACATGCTCCAACAAATTACACGACGAGTCATTTTGACTTTGCCTACCATGGTAGACCAACTATGATCAGACACAGTTATAATCGGTGTTGTGGAGTGCCCAAGGAGACTTTGGAACGCAAACTATCGCGGGTGTCTACGACGTTCTGGCATTTCGGAATCGACGGTATACGAACAACTTGACGGATGTCTTCAAGAATTCATGGAGTATTTGCTTCAAACATCAATGGGGGACGCCCTGCCATTGGAATGACAGTTTCACCATTCATGATTAAGACGAAATATTTGGCCCTTGCAGGTGTCCTGGAAATCCTGACGGCGAAATTTCGTCTTGAACGTGGGTGAGAATTTGCTTCCGCTCAATATCAATTGTCTTGGTTTACATTGCTCCAACAGAGAGTATATTTGCCTTTAAGATGTTTACAAACGATGTATTTTTATTGCGATTGCTTCGAACTTTGTTTTGCGTCATGGTTATTTCTTAATAGGACAAGCACCATTATAACTTCGCGAAGGCCAAACAAAGATTGGTGTTGACCACCTTGATTCGAAGTTTCTGAAGACAGTTAGTCTTCTCCAATTTTGCGCAATTGCTACCCCACACACGTAGACGCCCCCAGCATCCCAGAGTTGCGCTTCTCTTTCAAGCACTTACTTCAAAATAAGGAGGGTTCGTGGTTATATAAACGCACCCAGCAAATCCTCTTCAAGTCTCCAAATCGTTATCGCAGTTTTATCCATATATACCCACAATCAAAACAATTGTCTCTTTTAAACCTCAACGATGGCAGCGCCCACCATCAACAAAACTTTGGAAAAAGGATGGGAATATCCTATTTCGCACCTCTCTAACTCAAGTGATGACTATCCTCCTCCCTCCGATCCTCCTCCTCTTCAGTCCTCGCCCTTGCCTTGACCTCCAGTATCCCGTGGGCCATCAACAAATTTCATTTGAGCCGGTTCCAATACCCAACCACGTCATATATACCCCCAGCAGCAAAAGGTCGAATATGTCGCTCAACCTGTTGTCGTCCCTGCAGACTATCGCGTTGGGCGACTATGGCGTGCTAGGCAAGTCTCATCTTATACTCCATCAAGATATATTGAGTGAGATATACGTTGTGCAGGTCTCGCTTCTGGGAATATGCGGGTGAATTTTTTGGGACTATGATGCTTGTTATGTTTGGAACGGCTGCCAACTGTCAATATAATCTCAGCTTAAACACGAACATATCCCCAAGTCCGGCTGGTGTGGGTCTACATTAAATCCTCCTGTTGTTTTATAGAGTGACCTATCTTACATCGTCTAGACATGGGCTTCTTTGAGTTTAGGATGGGCGACAGGTAAGTGGAATTTATTATGTTCAAAGTTGACTTAACTAATATCCTCGCCTAGGTATTTCATTAGGTGTCTTGCTTACTGGTGGTCATATCAACCCTGCTGTAAGCCATGTCAATTCTTTGACCTCAGTTCCTTTCAACGCATGATATTATCAGGTGACGCTCGCAATGGCCGTCTGGAGAGGATTTCCATGGCGTAAAGTCCCTTTTTATATCCTCGCTCAGCTTCTGGGCGGTATTGTGGGGGCGGGGATTGTGTATGGAAACTACCTCTACGCCATAGACATATATGAAGGCGGCAGGCATATCAGGACATTAAAAACGGCCGGTTTCTTCGGTACAGTCCCTGTAAGCATGCATATTCTTTTCTCATTCAGCTTTGTCACGGGCTTATTACTTTCATCTTTCAGCTGGATTACCTGTCCAATATGACATGTTTCTGGGATGAATTCATTGGTACTGCCTTGCTTCTGATAGGTTTGCTCTCATTGCTGGATAAACGAAACGGGTTGAGCCCAGGTCTTGTCGCTATCGGATTCTTTTTCATATTTGTAGGCATTGCGGCATGCTTTGGGATGCAGACAGGGTTTGCTGTCAATCCTGCTCGCGACCTTGGCCCTAGGATATTCACGTCTATGGTTGGCTACGGCGTGCAGGTCTATAATTTGAGAAAGTATGACATTTCCAAAAACTCTAGGTTTATGACTGATTGGGCTTGTCTGAAGGCAATATTGGTTATGGAGTCCTGTTTTTGCCACGATCATGGGCGCACAATTTGGGACCATGATATTCGATGTATTCTTGGACACGGGCGACCAGTCCATTGTCACTAAATTGTGAGCCAATCCATCTCATTACCTGGACTTCTTTCTGGCAAAGGACTAATCTCACTGCTCTTACAGCATACAAATGAGGTTCGACAAGCGTCATCCACAAGGAGAAGTTGTTAACCAAACTGTCGCCAACCCCGCCTAAATTCCCAAGATCACACTTGGAAACTTGGCCTCAAATTTCTTGTTGCTCAAATTCTTGTAAATTTATACTCTATGTTGTACAGTATAATATACTTCTTGATGCAAAGATATCATGGCTCGTTTATATGTGCAAATGAGTCTGGACAACGTTATCTTGACCAAGGAATGACGCGAGTCATCTGAGTCGTGCACTAATAAGTAGAAAGATATTTTGCAATAGATATGTATAATACAGGTTCCGATTTATTTTATTTTGTTCTAATAAGAATCTTGCAGTGCCCATACCACAAATCGAAGCTCAGCACGCAAGATACCCTTTTAATGATGGAACAAGCGGAGATTGGTGTGCGCGAACGCAATACCGTGCTCTTCGGCGGCAGCAATGCATTCGGCATCCATAACACTTCCGCTGGGTGCCGCGAGATACTTAACCCCACTCTTCCTAGCTCTGTGGACATTATCAGGGAAGGGGAAGAAAGCATCGCTGGAGCAAGCCACTCCATCGAGCTTAGCTGCCCATCCCTTCTTTTCTGCGGCTGTCAGAGGCTCAACTGCCGCTTCGAACAGACTTTCCCAATGAGCCTTCTCCCCGCCTTCGAGCTCTTCACCAGAGACGTATAGATCGATGGCATTGGCTTTTTCAGCACGCTTGACGCCCTTCTTGAAAGGAAGTGCTAGGACTCGTGGGTGGTGACGGAGCCACCACAGATCGGCCTTTCCTCCCGCAAGACGGGTACAATGGATGCGGGACTGTTGGCCTGCACCGATACCGATAATGGAACCGTGGAAAGCGTATGCAACGCTATTGGATTGAGTATATTTCAGAGCGAGAGTGGCCACGATCAAGTCAGTCACGGCTTCAGCAGGCACATCCTTGTTCTTAGTGACGATGTTCTGGAACAATGAACTGTTGATCTTGACGTCGTTCCTCTTCTGTTGGAGATGGACACCATACACCTGCTTCGTCTCGATCTCAGAGGGAACATAAGAAGGATCAATCTCGAGAACGCAATATTTCCCTGCTTTCTTTTTCTTAAGGACATCAAGGGCCTCGGCAGAGTATCCTGGTGCAATGATACCGTCGGATACTTCTCGGGAGATGATTTTGGCAGTGGCAAGATCGCAAGGAGCGGAGAGAGCGACGAAGTCACCGAAGGAGGACATACGATCAGCACCACGGGCACGAGCATAGGCTGCTGCGAGAGGAGTCAAAGGCTCCTTGAGATCGTCTACGCCATAGACCTGTTTCTCAGTCTCGTTCAACTCGATACCGACAGCGGCGCCGGCGGGGGAAACGTGCTTGAAGGAAGCTGCAGCAGGGAGGTTCAAAGCTTCTTGAAGTTCTTTAACAAGCGCGTACGCGTTAAGGGCATCCAGGAGGTTGATATATCCAGGGGATCCGCAAAGTACTAAATTGAAATGTTAATCTACAAAAACAGGCATTTGATAAAATTTCAAACCTTTGAAGGGGATTTCTCCCTCGGTAACATAAGCCTGAGCAGGCTTTTGGTGGGGATTAGCTCCGTATCTCAATGCCATCCTTTGCACAGGCCCTGCAAGCTTCTCAGCGGGCAAGTCAGCACTGGCATACTGCTCCCTGAAATACCCGCTGATTGCCTCATCGTATTTTGCGGTCATTTCGAATGCCTTGAGAGCCAAGTTACTCCTCAAATTTTGTCCGACATCGCCCTGACCTTTCGTCCAGGCATCGACGAACTCCTTGTAATCAGCAGGGTCTGAAAGAACTGAAACGCGTGCGTGGTTCTTTGCTGCTGCACGGAGAAGAGTAACGCCGCCAATATCGACCTCCTCAACGGCATCCGCGAGTGTGCATCCAGGTTTGGAGATGGTTTCAGTGAAGGGGTACAGGTTGCAAACAACAATCGTTATAGGAGAGATTCCCTGAGCTTGAAGATCTTTCTCGTCTGATTCGATATTTCGAGCCAAAATTCCTTCATGATATTGCGGTTAGATTTTTGCCTAGACAGAGGTGAAGCCTCCTAACCTCCGTGCACTGCTGGGTGGAGCGTCTTCACTCTTCCTCCGAGCATTTCAGGGGCCTTTGTGATATCAGAGACATCTCTTAAGTCGTAATCAGCAGTAATTCCTTTCTTGACATCAAATAAACTCACTCAATTGGAATACCCGCGTCTCTGATCTTCTTCGCTGTTCCTCCTGAACCAAGCAGACGTACTCCAGCGGTTTGTAGACCTTTCGCCAGATCTAAGAGATCGGTCTTGTCATAAACAGACAACAGAGCTGTCACTCAAGTGAGAACAGTTTTTTTTAAATGCGAATGAAGACTGACCAATAGCTTGTGCCATGGGGAAACGATGAAGGAGGGATATGCAAGTCCTCTGGCTTTTTTCAAGTTTGAGGTGCAAATCCAATCAGATCGACTGTAAATGGACGAAGATTAAATTGTAAACGATCTAATCTTATCTATTCCCGAAATCTCGAGGCCGACGTTGGGCCGACGTCATCCAACAAGTGTGTCCTACAGCCTCAGCTTAACGTGAGTTATGCCAAACTCTCTCTTAGAGCTTGAAGTAATTCATTCTTCACTGAAGTCTTGGATAAACGAGATGATAATCTATTCGAGATTGGCATAACGTGGAATTTTTTGGGCCCAACTTCATTATCTGCCACTTTCCCTGTGGATTTTCTTCTCACAAAACGGCACAAAATAGAAGTGAAACTGCTTCGAAAA
>Ga0247779_1000303_pt1 | contig 34415 bp, 33 predicted proteins | sample UWRJL221509R5_FD_179925 | JGI IMG/M metagenome (GOLD analysis project Ga0247779, IMG submission 179925) | Plant litter microbial communities from Arlington Agricultural Research Station in Wisconsin, United States - UWRJ-L221-509R-5 | ecosystem: Environmental > Terrestrial > Plant litter >...
TTCGTGCCGGAGGAACGCCTGGGCCGCGGCGCGGTCCCAACGCTCTCGCTGGCACAGAACACGCTGCTGACCCGGACCGAGACCGTAACGGGCGCCGGCTGGATCCGCGTGGGCCGGGTCCAGGCGCTCGCCGCAGACCTGATCGCCCGCTACAAGGTCAAGGCCAGCGGCCCTGACGCGGCGGCGCGCAGCCTGTCGGGCGGCAATCTGCAGAAGTTCATCGTCGGCCGCGAGATCGATGCGAAGCCGAAGTTGCTGATCATCTCGCAGCCCACCTGGGGCGTGGACGTCGGCGCCGCGGCGCAGATCCGCGGCGAGTTGCTGAAGCTGCGCGATGCCGGCTGCGCCGTGCTGGTCGTCAGTGAGGAATTGGATGAGCTGTTCGAGATCTCGGATCGACTCGTCGTGATGGCCAAGGGTCGCGTATCGCCGCCGGTGCCTATCGCTGACGCCACGCGCACGCAGATCGGTGAATGGATGAGCGGCCTCTGGTCTGCCGAAGGAGCACAGCGTGTTGCGGCTTGAGACCCGTCCCCAACCGTCCAAGTGGATGTCGCTCGCCTCGCCGCTGGTGGCGCTGGCGGTGACGGTGCTGCTGGGAATCGTCCTCTTCGTGCTGCTGGGCAAGGACCCAGCGCGCGGCCTGCAGATGTTCTTCTGGGAGCCGATCAAGACCGGCCGCGCCTGGGCCGAGCTGAGCATCAAGGCCACGCCGCTGGTGCTGATCGCGCTGGGCCTGGCCTTGTGCTTCCGCTCCAACGTGTGGAACATCGGTGCTGAGGGGCAGTTCATCATCGGCGCGATGGCCGGCGGCTGGGTCGCGATGCAGGCCGGGCCGGACACCAGCGGGCTGATCGTGCTGTGGATCCTCTTGGCCGGCATCGTCGGCGGCATGGCCTGGGCCGGCATCGTGGCCTTCCTGCGCTCGCGCTTCAACGCCAACGAGATCCTGGTCAGCCTGATGCTCGTCTACGTGGCCAACCTGCTGCTGACCTATGCGGTGTTCGGTCCGTGGAAGGATCCGAACGGCTACAACTTCCCGCAGTCGATCAGCTTCTTGGCCGTCACGAAGATCCCGCGCCTGGTCACCGGCATGCGGATGAACATCGGCGTGCTGATCGCCGTCGCCGCGGTGCTGGGGTTCTGGGTGCTGCTGTTCCGCACTTATGCGGGCTTCGCGCTGCAGGTCGGTGGCCTGGCGCCGGCGGCGGCGCGCTATGCGGGCTTCTCGTCGACGCGGGCGCTGTGGACGGCGCTGCTGCTGTCCGGCGGCATGGCGGGCCTGGCCGGCGCGCTGGAGGTGGCCGGGCCGCTGGGGCAGCTCACGCCCTACGTGCCGGCCGGCTACGGCTTCGCGGCCATCATCGTCGCCTTCGTCGGGCGGCTGCATCCGGTGGGCATCGTGTTCTCGGGCATCCTGATGAGCATGTTCTACATCGGCGGCGAGCTGGCGCAGTCGCGCCTGGGCCTGCCCAAGTCCATCACCGGCGTGTTCCAGGGCCTGCTGCTGTTCACCTTGCTGGCCTCCGACACCTTGATCAACTACCGCATTCGCTGGGGTCACGCGCGGAAGGCGGTGGCGGCATGAGCCGCGCCGCGCCGGGCCGCCCCAAGCAAGCGGCTGCCCCCTTGGGGGGCGGCCTGAGGTATTCCGAAGGCCGGGGGCTCAAATGAACATGGAAGCCATCTCGCTGCTGATCGCTGCCTCGATGAACGCCGGCACCCTGCTGGCCATCGCCGCGCTGGGCCTGCTGATCAACGAACGTGCCGGCATCGTCAACCTCGGTGCCGAGGGCATGATGCTGGTCGCCGCGATCGCCGGCTTCGCCACCGCCGTGCACACCGGCAACGACTGGATCGCCTTCGCCGCCGGCATGGGCGCTGGCGCGTTGCTGGCGCTGGTCTTCGGCCTGCTGGTGATCTGGCTCAACACCAACCAGTACGCGGCCGGCCTGGCGCTGAGCCTGTTCGGCACCGGCTTCTCGGCCTTCGTGGGCCTGCGCTACACGCAGGAGAAGCTCGGCCCGCGGCCCAGCTTCGAGATCCCGGGCCTGGCGGATATTCCCTTCGTCGGCCCGGCCTTGTTCAGGCAGCATCCGCTGGTCTACGGCGGCATCCTGCTGATGCTGTTCCTGACCTGGTTCCTGTACCGCTCGCGCGCGGGCCTGGTGCTGCGCGCGGTGGGCGAGTCGCCGGAGTCGGCGCATGCGCTCGGTTATCCGGTGCGCAGGATCCGGCTGGCGGCGGTGGTCGCCGGCGGCGCGCTGTGCGGCCTGGCGGGGTCCTATATGTCGGTGATCTACACGCCGCTGTGGGTGGAGGGCATGGTGGCCGGCAAGGGCTGGATCGCGCTGGCGCTGACGACCTTCGCCACCTGGCGTCCGGCACGGGTGTTGCTAGGTGCATACCTGTTCGGTTTCGTCACGATGCTGCAGTTCCATCTGCAGGGGCAGGGCGTCGAAGTGGCGAGCCAGTTTCTCAGCATGCTGCCTTACCTGGCGACGATCGTCGTGCTGGTGCTGATCTCGAGCAACGCCAACTTCATCCGCGCCAACATGCCGGCTTCGCTCGGCAAACCGTTCTTCCCGGGCTCCTGAGCTGAAGCTCACGAGCCCACTTTCCCTAGCATTGCCCATCCTCACATACGGAGATGTCATGACCATGAAGACACGGGACTTTTTGAAACTGGCGGCAGTCAGCGCAGCGGCGCTGGCGCTGGCTGCCTGCGGCAAGAAGGAGGAAGCGGCAGCCCCGGTGGCCGAGGCACCGTCGGCACCGGCCTCGGCCGCCGCGCCGGCCAAGCCCGAGCCGCTGAAGATCGCCTTCGCCTACGTCGGCCCGGTCGGCGATGGCGGCTGGACCTTCGCGCACGACAACGCCCGCAAGGCGCTCGAGAAGGAGTACGGCGACAAGATCCAGACCAGCTTCGTCGAGAAGGTGCCCGAGGGCGCCGACGCCGAGCGCGTGTTCCGCGACATGGCCGCCCAGGGCAACAAGCTGATCTTCGGCACCACCTTCGGCTACATGGAGCCGATGCTCAAGGTCGCGGCCGACACGCCGGACGTGAAGTTCGAGCACGCCACCGGCTACAAGCAGGCCGACAACATGCGCACCTACGACTCGCGCACCTATGAAGGCGCCTACCTCGCCGGCATCGTCGCCGGCAAGGTCAGCAAGACCGGTACGCTGGGCGTCGTCGGCTCGGTGCCCATTCCCGAAGTGCTGCGCAACATCAACAGCTTCACGCTGGGCGCGCAGTCGATGAACCCGAAGATCAAGGTCAAGGTCGTCTGGGTCAACGAGTGGTTCGATCCGCCGAAGGAAACCGAAGCCGCGCAATCGCTGATCAACGGCGGCGCCGACGTGCTGATGCAGAACACCGATTCGTCGGCCGTGCTGCAGACGGCCGAGAAGAACGGCAAGTACGCCTTCGGCTGGGATTCCGACATGACCGCCTACGGTCCCAAGGCTCACCTGGCCTCGGCCACGATCAACTGGGCGCCGTACTACATCCACGCGGTCAAGGAAGCGCTCGACGGAACCTGGAAGGCCGGCGCCGGGGCGCACTCCTGGTGGGGTGTGAAGGAAGGCGCGATCGACCTGGTCTCGATCGCCGAGGTCGTGCCGCAGGAAGCCAAAGACGCCGTCGAGAAGGCCAAGGCCGGCCTGAAGGACGGTTCCTTCGCGATCTGGAAGGGCCCGATCGTCGACCAGGCCGGCAAGGTGCTGGTGAAGAAGGACGAGGTCGCGGACGACAAGTTCCTGTCCGGCATCAACTTCTACATCAAGGGCGTGGAAGGCAAGGTGCCGTCCGGCAAGTAAGAACGCCGCCACCCGGCCGCCGCCGTCCCGCGCGGCGGCCCGCAAGAAGCAAGTAGCAGTACCCAAGGGACAAGCGCGCCCGCCGCCTGTCGCGGCGGAGCCTTGCCCGCGCGACTGTGGCACCTCAGGATCTTTCAAACCTCAAAGGGGAACACGTGATGAAGAAACTCGCCATCTCCATGCTCTGCACCGCGGCCGCCCTGTGCGCCGCCTCGGCGGCCCGGGCCGCCGACTGGAGCGACACCTCGATCGGCTACCGCTACGGCACCAAGTTCGCCGAGCCCTTCGAAGGCAACGACATCAAGAAGAACATCCTCAGCCTGACGCACGTCAGCGGCTTCAAGTACGGCACGAATTTCTTCACGATGGACATGCTGATGTCCGACAAGAAGGATCCGTCCGCGCCCTCGGCCGAGAGCGGCGCGCACGAGGTCTATGCGCTGTACCGCAACACGCTGGACTTCGAGAAGATGAGCGGCACCTCGTTCAAGTCGACCGGCATCCGCGGCTACGGCATCACCTGGGGCTTCGACTTCAACAGCAAGACCGACGCCGGCTACAACTCGAAGAAGCGCATGCTGGTGCTGGGCCCGACAGTCAATTTCGACGTGCCCGGCTTCCTGAACGCAAGCCTGCTGCTGCTGCGCGAAAGCAACGCGCCGTGCAACGATTTCACCGGCACCTGCGTCTCGCGCTACACGTACAAGACCCATCCGATGCTGTCGCTGTCCTGGGGCATCCCGCTCGGCGCCGGCTTCTCGTTCGAGGGCTTCGCCAACTTCATCGCCAGCAAGGGCAAGGACGAGTTCGGCGGCAACACCAAGGCCGAGACCGACATCGACATGCAGGTGATGTACGACATCACCGGCAAGAACACCTTCAAGGTCGGCTTCGAGTACCAGTACTGGAAGAACAAGTTCGGCAACGACGCCGGCGGCCCGGCCGGTTCCGGCGCCACGGCGAAGACGCCGATGGTCCGCGCCGAGTACCACTTCTGATTCCCGGATCGCTTCCTCTGTCCTAACGCGAAATCTTGACGGCCCCCGTGGAGCGATCCAGGGGGGCTTTCTTGCGTCTGCCGCCGGGCTTGTCGAGCGGACCCGGTGCCCGCTCCTCCCGCCATTGGATGGGTGTGCGGCCCTCCCAGCGCCGGAATGCGCGCTGGAAGGAATTGGCTTCCTCGAAGCCCAGGAAGAACGCGATCTCGCCGGGCGTGAAGCTCGTCTCCGCCAGCAGCCGCCGTGCCGTCTCCAGGCGAACGCCGTCCAGCACCGCCTGGTAGCTGGTGCCGGCATCGCCAAGGCGCCGCTGCAGCGAGCGGGTGCTCATATGGAGCTGGCGCGCCAGCGTCTCGATGCTCGGACGGTCACCGCGCATCAGTCGCGTCAGCGCGGCGCGCGCCTGCTTCTCGATCGCGATTTCTCCCAACGCCTCGACCTGGGCGTCGAGCGCCGGCACCAGGACGGCGAGGAGGTCTTCGTTGTGCGAGACGAAGGGGATCTCAAGCGCAGCGGCGTCGTACACGAGGGCATCGCCCGCGCAGCCGGTGCGTACCTCGCATCCGAAGTGCGCGGCGTAGGGTGTAACGCTGGCAGGCGTGCGCATCAGCTCCAGCCTGCGCGGCGTGATGGGGCGGCCAGCGCCTCGCCGGGCGATGGCGTGCGCGGAGGCAAAGGCCGCATCGCTGATCGCATGCGGCGTGATCTCGTCGGCGAGGATCCAGTGGAAGCTCAGGCGCGCCAACGGCCCCTCGCGTTCGACGCGGATCTCTTCCGGGCAACACAGGCGCTTGTAGCGGGCGAGGCGGGCCAGCGCATCGCCGAAAGTAGCGGAATGCAGCGCGGCAATCGCCGCCGCTTCGAGCTGGGCCGGGCCCGTTTCGCTGCCGATCCGCAGGCCGATGAGCGGATCGCCTGACAGTTCCTGGATGGCGTGCCAGACCGCGAAGAACTGACGCGTGTCCAGGCCGGCGCGCTGCGTGGCGGCCGGCGAAAGCCCCGCGCGCTCCGTGACCTTGCGGGGATCGAATCCCAGCGCAGCGAACCGCGCCGAGGTGGAGGCAAGCATCGGGATGCGCGTCGCACTCATGGCCGCACCTTAGCTCACCGGAAGGCCGACGAGACGACGAGGTCGAAAAGGCGATCGGACAGGAGTCGTCGCAGGAAGAGCAGGGGCCCGGCCAGGAAGCCGCCGTGATAGCGAGCGCGGGGACGCTTCGCCCTGAGCGCCTTGACGACCAGATCGCTGATCACCCGCGGGGCGGGCAGCCTGCGCATGTCCTTCTGCAGGGTGCCGAACCTCTTCACCAGCGCTGCGTACGCGCCGGCGCCGGAATGCTTCTGCGCCTCGTCCGTCGCGATCCCGGACCACTCGGAAGCAATGCCGCCCGGCTCGATCACCACCACGTCGATGCCGAAGCGGCGCACCTCGTTGCGCAGTGCATCCGAGTAGCCCTCCAGCGCGAACTTCGACGCGTGGTACCAGCCGCCCAGCGGCGCGGCCAGCTTGCCGCCGATCGACGAGATATTGAAGATCCGGCCGTGCCCCTGCGCCCGCATCGTGGGCAGGCACAGCTGGGTCAGGCGAGCCGGGCCGATCAGGTTCGTCTCCATCTGGCGCCGGCCTTCCGACACCGGAACGTCCTCCAGCGCGCCGTACTGGCCGTAGCCCGCGTTGTTGATCAAGACATCGATCCGACCCTGTTCACCGAGGATGCGGGACACGGCGTTCACCATGGAAGCGTCGTCCGTGACATCCATCGCCAAGGGCAGTCCACCCGCTTGGCCGATGTCCTGCATCCGATCGAGCCGCCGGGCGGCGGCGTAGACCGTGTAGCCCTCCGCGATCAGGCGCAGCGCAAAGTCTTTGCCCATGCCGGAGGAGGCACCGGTGATCAGGGCGACGGGTTTGTTTTTCATGTCCAGGAGTGTTTGTCGAAGCGTCACCATCTTCGACAAGGCGGACAGGCTCGGAAAATCCGATCGCGCCAATACGCATCGCATTGCGCCATACCTTCGTTTGCGACTCGCCGTCTGTTCACGCCCTGATGCAGTTCGTCGCACGGCGCTTGGACGCGAGCTTGTGGCCGCCTAGAGTCCGCTCATCGACCTCACGGAGATGTTGCGATGTTCGGATTTCTGCTCTGGTGCCTGCTGTTCGTGCTGTGCTGGCCGCTGGCGCTGCTCGCGCTGGTGATGTGGCCGATCCTCTGGCTGCTGTGCCTGCCCTTCCGCCTGGTGGGCATCACCTTCGAGGCGCTGTTCGAGCTGCTGCGCGCGATCCTCTTTTTACCAGCTCGCATCCTCGGCTCCCGCCGCTGAGATGAACCGATCCGGATACTTCGGCTGCCGTGACGAGCGCGGAGCGACGGGGCATCCCAAAGCTCCATGCCGTCGCCCAAGGGCGCCGGCGCTCGCCAGGCACAGAGAGTCCACTGGACTCTCTGTGTCCGGGCTCTCTCCCCCGGCCGCTGCGCGGCCTCCTCCTTTACTTGCGCTTTGGGACACCCCATCACTCCGCTTGCCCCGCGAACACCGATGGTCGTTGGCCTCGCCCGCAGTCCGAGGCCCCGGCAAGCCGGCCAGCGTTACAGCTTCATCTCCAGCCTCGCCGCCCACAACACGAAGGTGCGGCCGTCGCTGTTGCTGTTGATCGTCTTGTATTGCGTGTTGATCACGCTGCCGGTGGCGTAGTCCAGCGCCGTCAGGTTGGTGGCCGACAGGCGCAGTTGCAGGTTCGGGTTGAAGACCCACAGCGCGAAGGCATCCAGCACCGATTTCTTCGACGAACTGTTCAGCTGCAGCGGCGTCTCCTGTATCAGGCTTGCCGGCGTGTAGTTGAGGCTTGCGCCCAGCGTCAGCGGCAGGCCGCGCAGCTTGTAGTCGCCGCCCAGGTTGCCGGTGTAGCGCGGCTGCTGGTCGAGGTGGTTGTTCGGGCCCACGATGCCGTCCACCGAGGAGCGGAACAGGCTCAGGTTGCTGCGCACGTTGATCGGCAGCGCGTCCTCGAAGAACTGGTCGAGCCGGAACTTGGCTTCCAGCTCGATGCCGTAGGTCTTCGCGGTGCCGATGTTGCGCGGCCGCGCGACCCAACGATCGGTGGACGCCCAGGACACCGTCTCCAGCTGCGTGACGTTGCGGATCAGGTTGTCGATGTGGCGGTAGAACACATTGGCGCTGGCGATGCCGCCCTTGCTCAGGTAGTTCTCGTAGCCCACCTCGACGCCGCGCGCCAGCTCGGGCTTCAGGTTCGGGTTGCCCATGCGGTCCGCCGCGTTGGCCTCATTGGGGCCGCACAGCGCCGTGCCGAGACAGGGGTATTGCGAGTTGATCGACGGAGGGGCGGTCAGGTCGTTCAGCTGCGGTGCGCGGTAGCTGCGCGTCAGGCTCGCGCGGATCTGGTCGCGGCTGTTCTCGTCGAACTTCCACACGCCGTGCAGCAGCGGCGTCCACACGACCGACTTGTTGCGCACTTCGTAGCTGGCCGCGGTGCTGTGCGTGGCGATCGACTCGCCGCGCAGCCCGGCGTAGAACGACCACTGCTTGCCGACGCTCCACTCGTCCTGCCCGTACCAGGCCATGCGCAGCGTGTCGGCGGCGAGGTTGTCGCCGAAGTCTGCGAGCTGCGGGCGCGGCAGGCCATCCTGCAAGGTCACGCGGCTGGTGTTGCGGCCGGTGCCCTCGGCCTCGATGCCGCCGACGAGGCTGTGCTCGTTGGCCATCTGGTGCGAGAGCTTGCCGGTGAGGCTCCAGGAGCTGTCGCGGCTCCTGGTCGTGTCGTCCTGATCGCGCGAGGGTGCGCCGTCCAGGTACTCCTGGCGGAACGAGTGGCCCGAGCCGCGTGCGCCACCGATGGCGGTGCGCAGCTCGAACTTCGTGTCCGTGTCCAGGTGTTGCGTCCACTGCGAGTGCAGGCGCAAGGTGGCGAAGCGCGAATCCGAGTTCGTCACCTCATGGTCGTACTGTTGGCACTGGATCAGCTCGCCCGGGTCGACGTCTGCCTCGGGGGCCGTGTTGTCGCAGTAGCTCTGCGTCTGGCGGACTTCGTTGGCCGTGCGGTTCTTCGACACGACGAAGAAGGGCTGCAGCGAGAACTGGTCGCCGCCAGGGCCGAGACGCCACTGCAGGCGCGCGTTCGCGTTGATCGACTCGTTGGTTGCGTTGTTCTGGCCGACGCTCTCGACGTGGCTGCTGACGCCGCGGCTGGGCACGACGGTGTCCGAGTTCGGCCGTGCATCGTCATAACGCTCATTCCGGACGGCATTCACGCTGAGGTTGTAGGCGCCGCCCTTGTCGTCGAGCTTGTCGTTGCGCGTCCAGCCGATGTTCGGGCGCAGCCGGCCGCGCTCCTCGGAGACGGCCAGGCGCAGGTCGTTGGCGCGTTTCTGCAGCGCCTCGCGCAGCACGACGTTGATCGTGCCGGCGATCGCACGGGCGCCGTACTCGGCGGTGGGCGCGCGCATCACTTCGATGCGCTCGATCTGGTCCGGCGGCAGCTGGTCCAGCGAGAAGCCGGGCGGCATCCGTTCGCCGTTGACGAGGATCTGCGTGTAGCCGCTGCCCATGCCGCGCATGCGCACCTCGCCGCCGCGGCCGGGCCGGCCGCCGGTGGTCACGCCGGGCAGGCGCTTGAGCACCTCGCCGACGGTGCTGTCGCCGTAGCGCTCGATCTCCTCGCGCGAGATGATGATCTTCGACGCGGTGGACGCCCGGCGCACGGCTTCGTCGCTTGCGCGCCCGTCCACTTGCACGCGCTCGAGCTGGCTCTTCGGTACGGGCTTGGCCGGGGTGTCGGAGTCTTGCGGCTGCTGCTGGCTCCAGGCGGAGGAGCAGGCGATGGCGCAGACGGTCAGCAGGAGGCGGGGGAACACGGCGGTCATGACAAGGGCGGATGCGTGAGAAGCATCCGTGCTCGAAGGGCTGGAGGTCCGGGGCGGGCGAAGAAGCTGGCGGCGGCTGGCGCGCGAGCATCGCATGGGTGCCTGCGCCATTTCCGCGATCCCCGCCATTTTTCAGTTTCTTTACCCGCCGGCGTTGCGCGGACGGCAAAGAGAAAGGGCCGCTGCCTGATGGCGAGCGGCCCTTCGAAATACGGAACCCAAAGCGCTGGTGACGGGTTCCAGGAATCTGCCCAATCTGCAGCCGGTTTGTCGCCTTGGATGCCTTGCAGTATGCCCGCTGCTTGTTACGCCGGGATGACGCGGCCCTGAGGGCTTACCCCGCCACGACCGGTGATTTTTTACGAACCGCCATTGCCATCAGCGCGGCCACGAGGCAGGCGGCGCCCGCCGTGTACAGCGCCGGCGAATAGGTCAGCAGCAAGGTGCGGCTCAAGCCCGCGCCCCAGGCCGCCACCGCGGCGCCGATCTGATGCGAGGCGAAGATCCAGCCGAACACCAGGCCCACCTTCTCGGTGCCGAAGGTCTGCGCGGTGAGGCGCACGGTCGGCGGCACGGTGGCGATCCAGTCCAGGCCATAGAACATCGCGAACAGCGACAGGCCGTACAGCGAGTAGTCCGCGTGCGGCAGCCACATCAGCGAGAGCCCGCGCAGGCCGTAGTACCAGAAGAGCAGCTTGCGGCTGTCGTAGCGATCGCTGAGCCAGCCCGAGGCGATCGTGCCGACGAAGTCGAACGCGCCCATCATCGCCAGCACCGAGGCCGCCGGCACCGGCCCCAGGCCGCGGTCGCCGCACAGCGAGATGAAGTGCGTCTGCACCAGGCCGTTGGTCGACAGACCGCAGATGAAGAAGGTGCCTGCCAGCAGCCAGAAGGCCGGCTTCGCGCTGGCTTCGCGCAAGGCGATGAAGGGCGTGGCCAGCGTCATCTTCGGCGCGATCGCAGGTGCCGGCGCGCCCGGTTCGGCGCCGAACGGGTGGACGCCGACGTCGGCCGGCCGGTTGCGCATCAGCAGCAACACCAGCGCCATCACGCCCAGGCAGATGAAGCCCAGCGGCGCCAGCGGTGCGCGCCAGCCCCAGTGCTCGATCATCCAGGCGGCGATCGGCAGGCAGGCGAGCTGCCCGGTGGCGGCGCTGGCCGTCAGAAGCCCCATCACCAGGCCCCGGCGCGTCGCGAACCAGCGGCTGGAAACCACGGCGCCCAGCACCAGCGCCGTCATCCCGCTGCCCACGCCCAGCAGCACGCCCCACAGCAGCCAGAGCTGCCACAGCTGCGTGATCCCTGCCGCCAGCAGCATGCCGGTGCCGACCAGCGCCAGCGCCGTACACATCACCGCGCGCATCCCGAAGCGGTCCATCAGCACCGCGGCGAACGGGCCCATCAGGCCGAACAGCGCGAAGCGCAGCGCCAGCGCCGATGAGATCTGGCTGGTGCTCCAGCCAAACTCCTTGGCCAGCGGCTGCAGCATCGCGCCGGGCAGGCCCAGCGCGGCGGACATGAACAGCATCGTCAGGAAGGTGACGCCGGCGATCACCCACGCGAAATGGATGTTGCGGCGTCCCAGCCACGGCGCGAGGCGATGCGGGAAACTCAAGGGCGGAGCGCTGACGGTCATGCTGACGGCCTCAGAAAGTTTTGATGATTGCCGTCATGATAGCAATTTTGATGATGATCGCAATTAAAATGTGGGCATTGCATCGATGCATCACTCCGAGAAGCAGCGCCATGAAAGTCACCAAGGAACAGTCGCAGGCCAACCGCCAGGCCATCCTCGAAGCCGCCTCGCGCCTGTACCGCGAGCGCGGGCTGGAGGGCGTGGGCGTGGCCGAGATCATGCGCGAGGCAGGCTTCACGCACGGCGGCTTCTACGGTCACTTCGACTCCAAGGATGCGCTCGCTGCAGAAGCCGTGGCCCATGCACTGGCGGCGCCGCTGGCACGCCTGCGCGCCCGGCTCGATCGCGAACAGGGCGACCCGCGTTCCTACTTCGAGCACTACCTGCGCGCCGAGCATCGCGACGCGCCGGGCCTGGGCTGCGCGATGCCGACGCTGGCCGTCGATGCCGCTCGCGCCGCGCCGCCGGTGGCCGATGCGATCACGCAGGGCATCGGCGGCTACCTTAATGCCTTCGCCGAGCACCGGCCCGACGGCAGCGTCACCGATGAGCCCAGCGATGCCGACAAGGCCCGCGCGATCATGACCCTGTCGGCCCTGGTCGGCGGCATGGTGCTGGCGCGGGCGACGCAGGGCAGCGCGCCACAGCTGTCCGAGGAAATCCTCGGGGTGCTGAAGGGTGAGCTGGGCAAGTTCTGGTCCGGCCAGCCGGCTTGACCGCGGTCAAGCCGGGGCGCGGCAAGCTTGCCTATACTGCGGCTTCGCTCCGGGGTGCCCTTGCAGGGCTGAGATGTGACTGACGCTGTCACGGACCCGCTGAACTTGATCCGGTTGATACCGGCGTAAGAAGAGCCGTCGTCCTTGGCAGGGCAGCGGACGCTGCCCGCGTCCGCACCACACCCCCCCACCACCGCGCGACCCTCCGCCCACGCCGTGCTCCGCCGGCGCGGTGCAGGCTCCGGATTCATTCGTTCCTCAACGAACCGGAAGCCATGATGACGACGAAGACAGAGACCCCGCAGCTGCAGACCGGCCCGCTGCCCGCCTCCACCAAGATCCACCTGCCCGGCATGCTGCACCCGCAGCTGCGCGTGCCGATGCGCGAGATCGCGCTGACCAACGGCGAGCGCATCGCCGTCTACGACGCCACCGGCCCCTACACCGATGCCGCCGCGCAGATCGACGTGCGCCGCGGCCTGCCCGCGCCGCGCGCCGAGTGGGTCGAGCAGCGCGGCGATACCGAGGCCTACGCCGGCCGTGCGATCCAGCTGATCGACGACGGTCTGCGCGACCAGGAGCAGCAGCTCGAGCTGCGCGAAATGAGTGCCGGCCTGCAACGCACGCCGCGCCGCGCCAGGGCCGGCGCCAACGTCACGCAGATGCACTACGCGCGCCGCGGCCTCATCACCGCCGAGATGGAGTACGTGGCGATGCGCGAGAACCAGCGGCTCGAATGGATGCGCGAGTACGAGGCGGACGCCGAACGCGAGGCCCGCCTGCGCGGCAACGCGATGGGCGCCACCATCCCGGCCATCATCACGCCCGAGTTCGTGCGCGAGGAGGTGGCCCGCGGCCGCGCGATCATCCCGGCCAACATCAACCATCCCGAGCTGGAGCCGATGGCGATCGGCCGCAACTTCCTCGTCAAGGTCAACGCCAATATCGGCAACTCGGCGGTGACCTCGTCGATCGAGGAGGAAGTCGACAAGCTGGTCTGGGCGACCCGCTGGGGCGCGGACACGGTGATGGACCTCAGCACCGGCCGCAACATCCACACCACGCGCGACTGGATCGTCCGCAACGCCAGCGTCCCCATCGGCACCGTGCCGATCTACCAGGCGCTGGAGAAGGTCGGCGGCGTGGCGGAGGAGCTGAGCTGGCCGCTGTTCCGCGACACGCTGATCGAGCAGGCGGAGCAGGGCGTCGACTACTTCACCATCCACGCCGGCGTGCGCCTGCCCTTCATCCCGATGACGGTGAAGCGCCGCACCGGCATCGTCTCGCGCGGCGGCTCGATCCTCGCCAAGTGGTGCATCGCCCATCACCGCGAGAACTTCCTCTACGAGCACTTCGAAGAGATCTGCGAAATCATGAAGGCCTACGATGTCAGCTTCTCGCTGGGCGACGGCCTGCGCCCCGGCTCGCTGGCCGACGCCAACGACGAGGCCCAGTTCGCCGAACTGCGCACGCTCGGCGAGCTGACCAAGATCGCCTGGAAGCACGAGGTGCAGACGATGATCGAAGGCCCGGGCCACGTGCCGATGCACATGATCCAGGCCAATATGACCGAGCAGCTGAAGCACTGCGACGAGGCGCCGTTCTACACCCTGGGCCCGCTGACCACCGACATCGCGCCCGGCTACGACCACATCACCAGCGGCATCGGCGCCGCGATGATCGGCTGGTTCGGCTGCGCGATGCTCTGCTACGTGACGCCCAAGGAACATCTGGGCCTGCCGGACCGCGACGACGTCAAGGCCGGCCTGATCGCCTACCGCATCGCCGCCCACGCGGCCGACGTCGCCAAGGGCCACCCCGGCGCGCGGGCGCGCGACGACGCGCTCTCCAAGGCCCGCTTCGAGTTCCGTTGGACCGACCAGTTCAACCTGGGCCTCGATCCCGACACGGCGCGCGAGTTCCACGACGAGACCCTGCCCAAGGACAACGCCAAGGTCGCGCACTTCTGCTCGATGTGCGGCCCGAAGTTCTGCTCGATGAAGATCACGCAGGACGTGCGCGAGTACAGCGCGGCGATGGAGGCGAAGAGCGCGGAGTTCCGTGCCGGCGGCAGCGAGCTCTACGTGCCCATCCGGGCGGCGTGATGAGCACGGTCGCCATCGCAGGCGCCGGGCTCGCCGGCCGCCTGTTCGCCTGGGCGTTGGCGCGGCAGGGCCACCGCGTCAGCGTCTTCGATCCCGCGCCCGATGCAGCGGCGCGCGGGGCGGCGGCATTCACGGCCGCCGGCATGCTGAGTCCGCTGGCCGAGCTCGAGTCCACCGATGCGGACCTGGCCGCGCTCGGCTGGACCTCGCTGCGCTTGTGGCCTGCCATCGCACCTGAGCAACTGCGGCGCGAGGGCAGCCTGCTGCTGGCGCACCGCAGCGACCACGGCGCGGCGCAGCGCGTGCTGGCGCGCATCGGACGCTTCGAGACGCTGGACCGCGCCGCGCTGCAGCGGCTGGAGCCCGCGCTGGCACCCGGCCTGCTCGGCTGGCACCTGAGTGGCGAGGGCTGCATCGACGCGCCTGCAGCGCTGACCCATCTCGCCACGGCATCGGCCGAATGGTGTTGGGGCCAACGCGTCGAGTCCGTCGAGCCGGGCCGCCTGTGCCTGGCCGACGGCCGCACGGTCGAGGCCGACTGGGCCATCGATGCGCGTGGTCTCGGCGCCGGCCGGCCATTGCGTGGCGTGCGCGGCGAGATCGTCACGCTGGAGCTGCCCGGCGCCCACGGCCTGCAGCGGCCGCTGCGCCTGCTCCATCCGCGCCAGCCGGTCTACCTGGTGCCGCGCGGGCCCGAGCGCCTGCTCGTCGGCGCCAGCGAGATCGAGAGCGAGGACCGCAGCGCGATGAGCCTGCGCTCGGCCGTCGAGCTGATGGCCGCCGCGCACAGCGTGCTGCCCGCGCTGGCGGAGGCGCGTATCGCGCTGCTGGACGTGAACCTGCGGCCGGCCCTGCCGGACAACCGGCCGCTGGTGCATTGCGAGCCCGGCCTGCTGAGGCTGAACGGCCTGTACCGCCACGGCTGGCTGCTGGCACCGGCGCTGGTGCAGCAACTGCTGCGGCAAAGCCAACTGGGCGACCTGCCCGAGGAGGCGCAATGATGATCGAGATCCGACTCGATGACCAAGCCCGGCAGCTCCCCGCCGGCACCACCCTGGCCGCGCTGCTGGAGTCGCTCGACCGCCCGGCCGCCAGCGTCGCCACCGCCCTCAACGGCAGCTTCATCCCGCGCGAGCGCCGCGCCGCCACCGTCCTCGGCGCCGGCGACCAGGTGCTGCTTTTCAAACCCATCGTCGGAGGCTGAACCGATGAATGACGATCCATTGATCATCGACGGCGTGGCGCTCGCCAGCCGCTTCTTCCTCGGCACCGCCGGCTATCCGAGCCCGGCGGTGCTGGCCGAGGCGATCGAAGCCTCCGGGACGCAGCTCGTCACGCTGGGCCTCAAGCGCACCTTGCAGGCCGGCGACAACGGGGCCCTGGCGCTGGCGCTCGATGCGGCACGGGCCCGCGGCGCGCGCCTGCTGCCCAATACGGCCGGCTGCCGCAGCGCCCGCGAGGCGGTGGCGCTGGCCTGCATGGCGCGCGAGCTGTACGGCACGCACTGGATCAAGCTGGAGGTCGTCGGCGATGAACTGAGCCTGCAGCCCGACCCCTTCGAGCTGCTCGCCGCCGCCACCGAGCTGGTGAGGCTCGGCTTCACCGTCTTCCCCTACTGCACCGAGGACCTGGTGTTGTGCCGCCGCCTGCTCGACGAGGCCGGCTGCGCGGTGCTGATGCCCTGGGGCGCGCCGATCGGCTCGGGCCAGGGCCTGGCCCACCCGCGCGCGCTGCGCACGCTGCGCGAGCGCCTGCCGGATGCGACGCTGGTCGTCGATGCCGGCCTGGGCGCGCCCTCGCAGGCGGCGCAGGCGCTGGAGATGGGCATCGACGCGGTGCTCTTGAACACGGCCGTGGCCAAGGCGCGCGAGCCGGTGCGCATGGCCGCGGCCTTCCGCGATGCGATCGTGGCCGGCCGCGCCGCCTGGCGGGCCGGCCTGATCGCGACGCAGGACTTCGCCGTCGCCTCCACGCCGGTCAGCGGCCACGCCTTCCTGCTGGGGGACGCGGCATGACGCAGGCCCCGACCCTCGTGATTGCCTACGACGAAGCCTGCCGGCGCCTCGGGTCGGCACCGGCACCCGTGCTGGCGCGACGGCTGCGGGGCCAAGCCGGCGCGGTCTGCCTGACCGGCTGCCCCGCCGGCGAGGACTTGGTGCTGGACTGGCTCGACAGCCCGCTCGCCTGCGGCTGGATCGCCTCGCACCCCGCTGCGGGCGAACTCGGGCCGCGCGTAGAGGCCGCGCGGGCTCAGGGCTTCGTCGTGCCCGATGCGGTGATCCTGGCGCGGATGCAACTGGCCGGCGCGATGCCGGTGATGGGCTTCGACGACGAAGACGCAGCGCCCGATGCGGTCACGCTCTCGCGCTGGCTGCGCGTCTTGCACGAGCGTGGCCGATCCGCCGAGGCGTTGGGCCTCTACGCCATCTGCGCCGGTGCCGAAGACGTCGGACGATGGGCCGCTCAAGGCGTGGCCGAGATTCAATTGCGAGTCAAGTCACCATCCGGTGATATCGGCACCGAGATCGCCGCGGCACTGCGTGCCGTGGCCGGCACGCAGTGCCGCCTCTGGGTCAACGATCACTGGCAGGCCGCACTGCAGGCGGGCGCACGGGCGCTGCACCTGGGCCAGGAGGATTGGGCGCGCCTGCTGCCGGCGCAGCGGCAAGCCTTGCTGGCCAGCGACATCGCGCTGGGCCTGTCCAGCCACAGCCTCTGGGAATTGGCGCGTGCCCGCGGCCTGGCGCCGACCTACATCGCCTGCGGCCCGATCCATCCGACGACGACCAAGGCGATGCCCTGGCGCCCACAGGGCCTGCACAATCTGGCCTGGTGGGTGGCACACGCCGGCCGGCCGGTCGTGGCCATCGGTGGCCTGCTGACGCCCGCGCAGGTGCGCAGCTGCGCGGCCACTGGTGCCGCCGCGGCCTGCCTCGTGCGCGCGCTCGACGGCCCGGTGCCGCTGGCGGAGTTCGAGCGGGCCTGGCAGGACGGCCGGCGCCGGCCGCCGCCCGCACCGGCGATGGGGCCACGGCCTTCGCTGGCCGGACTTTAGCGGCGGCGGCAAGGCGCGGGCACACCGTTTGCTGTGGGCCAGCGCCTCGGCACGATCGTGCCGCCAACTGGAGCTGTCCAATGAAGACGATGATGCGAACCCTTTTCCTTGCCACCTGCGTCGGCGTTGCCGCCGTCGCCGTGTCCGGTATGGCCTATGCCGACACCGTTGCCCACAAGGATGCGTCCTTCATGAAGGACGCGGCCGAGGCCGGGCACCTGGAGGTCGAAGGGAGCCAGCTTGCGCTGAACAAGGCGGCCTCGGCCGACGTCAAGAGCTTTGCCCAGCAGATCATCGATGACCACACCAAGGCCGGGCAGGAGCTGTCCGCGCTGGCTTCGTCCAAGGGCGTCAAGCTGCCGGAGGGCCCGTCGATCGCGCAGAAGGCCAAGCTGAAGCTGCTAGGCACCCATGAGGGCGCGAAGTTCGACGCCAGCTACGCTGAAAGCATCGGCATCAAGGCGCACGAGGACGCGGTGAAGCTGTTCACCAAGGCCTCCACCGACGCCAAGGACGCCGACGTCAAGGCCTTTGCCGCCAAGACGCTGCCGACCTTGCAGCACCACCTGGAGATGGCGCGCGCGCTGCAGGCCAAGACCGGCAAGTCCTGAAGCCAGGCCGCGAGCCCCTTGCCATGCGGCCGGTACTGGTACTGCGCGCCATTGCCGCCGTTCACGCGGCAATGGCGGGCCTGTTCGCGCTGGCCGCCCTGGGTCTGATCGTCGTGGCGGCGCAGATGGGCTTCGCCGCGCTGGCCGGCGGCCTCGACCGCGCGGCCGCGCAGGGCGTGATCGAGGCGATGGGTATCCTGGCCGCCGCCGTCGTGGCGCTGCAGATCTCGCAGACGATCGCCGAAGAGGAGGTCGTGCGCGATGCCCACGTCAGCGCGCCGACGCGGGTGCGGCGTTTCCTGTCGCGCTTCCTGGTGGTGGTTGTTGTGGCGCTGGCGATCGAGGGCCTGGTGGCGACCTTTCGCGCCGCTCACGAGGACGCCGAACAGATGCTGCATGCCGCGGCGATGGTGGTGGCCGTCGGCGTTCTGCTGGCCGGCTGGGGCCTGTTCATCCGCCTCAACCGCTACGCCGAGGAGTTGGAACCCGAGGCGATGGAAGAGGCCAAGCGCGAGGATCGCAAGCTTCGTTGAGCCCCCCGCCCAATCGTGCCGCGCTGTACGCGGGCACGCCTGGTCGGCCCCCCGAGGGGGCGCAGATGCATGCGGCATCGAGCCGCGTGCATCTGCCGTGGGCCGGCTTGGGAGCGGCCCGGCGCTCGGCCCGGAATACCTGGCTCGACTACGCGGACGGTGCCGCGGCGATGCATTCGATCTCGACGCGAGCCCCGAGCGCCAGGCCGTTGCAGCCCAGCGCACTGCGCGCCGGTAGCGGCACCTCGCCGAAGAAGTCCTTGTAGACCGCGTTGAAGCGCGGCCACTCGCCCATGTCGGCCAGCATCACCGTGCAGCGCGCCAGGTGCTGCAGGTCGAGGCCCTGGCCGCGCAGCACGGCGCGGATGTTCTCCAGCGTCTGCCGCGCCTCGGCCTCGATGCCGCCGGGCACCAGTTCCAGCTTGCCGGGCAGGTTGCCCAGCGCGCCGGACAGGTAGAGCATGTTGCCGACGCGGACGCCCTCGGGGAAGGGCACGCCGGCGGGCAGCAGCTTGCCGGAGTTGAATCGTTCGATGGTGTTGTCGTGGCTCATGGCTTGGCTGATGGCTTGGCGATCCCGAGGGCTTGTTCGAGGGCGAGGGGATCGATGATGCGCCCGCCCTTGATCGTGCGCCAGACGCGGCGGATGTCGCTCATGTCTTGAGTCGGGTCGCCGTCGACGAGGATCATGTCGGCGCGCTTGCCCGGGGCGATCACGCCGCGGTCGAACTCGGCGCCGAGCACGCGCGCCGGCACCAGTGTGGCCATGCGCAGTACCTCGGCCTTGGGGATGCCGGCCTGCGCGTAGAGCTCGAGGTCGCGGTGCAGGCTGTAGCCGGAGAAGGCGTCGGTGCCGGGCATCAGCGTGATGCCGGCGTCGTAGAGGCGCTTGGCCATCTGCAGGAAGGCCGGGAAGGCCTTGGCATAGGCTTCCTCGTGGCCCGCCGGCACGGCCACGGCGCCCGACAGCATCTGGCGCCGCGCGACGACCGGAAAGCGCGCGATGACCGGCTGCAGGGCAGGCGGTGCCTTGGCCGGTTCGCCGTAGAACAGGCCTTCCAGCGTCACCAAGGTCGGGTCCAGCACCGTGTGGTGCTGGCGCATGAAGTCGACGAATTCGGTGAAGCGCGGGTCGTTGAGATCAAAGGCGGCGATCTTCTCGGCGGCGAAGGTGTAGCGGTCCTTGCCGCGCGTCTCGCCGAACTCCGGGAAGAAGTTCAGCAGGATGAAGTTCAGGTGCTGGATCTCGTCGGCGCCGAAGTCGATGAACTCGCGCGCGACGGTAAAGGCCGGCACGTGGCCGCTGACGCGCAGGCCGCGGGCATGGGCCATCTCGGCGATCGGCCGGATCAGCTCCTTCGGGAAGGACGAGTAGATCTTGATCTGCTCGTAGCCGTGGTCCGCGTACCAGTCGACGGCGGCCTGCGCCTTCGCGCGGCTGTCCACGCGCACGTCGGTGGGCCCGGCCAGCGGGCCGGTGCCTTCGACGATGCCGGCCAGCGTGACGCGCGGACCCAACTCGCTGCCCGCGTCGAAGCGCTTGACGCGGGCCAGCATCGGCACGTTGTCGTTGGCCATGTCGCGGGCGCTGGTGACGCCGGCGATCAGGTCGAACACGCCGTCCACCTCGGCGAAGTGCTGGTGCACGTCCCACAGGCCCGGCATCAGGAAGCGGCCCTGGGCGTCGATCGTCTCGATGCCGGCGGGCGGAGGCAAGGCGCCGCTGCCCTCGTCCGGGCCCACCTGGACGATGCGGTCGCCGGCGATGCGCACGCTGATGTGCTCGCGTACGCTGAGGTCGCGCGGGTCGAACAGGCGCGCGTTGCGGATCAGCAGCGCGCCGTCCGCCGGCCGGCGGGCGAAGCGCTTGGCCAGGTCCGCGTGCCAGGCATGGGCGGCGGCGTTCTGCGCGTCCATCAGCTTCTCGCGCCGCGGCATCAGCGCGGCGGGCAAGGTGCCGAGCCAGTCGCTGAGCACGGCGGCGGTGCTGCCGTCGGCGTTGAGCCAGACGGGCGTGGGCAGGAAGTCCAGGCCGGTGATGTGATAGAGGGTCAGGTCATGCCCGCTGAGCTTCAAGGTGCGAATCTTGGTGAGCTTGGCCGTGCCGCCCGGCAGCAGCGGCAGCGTGCGGTCCGGCGCCTTCAGCAGCGCGCGCGCCAGCACGGCCTGGTACTCGGGCGGCGGGTTGGCGGGCAGGTAGAAGGCGCGGGCCGTGCGGGCTTCATCGCCCTGGTCGACGCGGTTGTGCCAGGCGGCGCGGCCGGCGGCGGCGTCGAAGCGTTCCTCGACCGGTGCCTTCCAGTAGTCGACGCCGGTGGCCTCGTAGTGGGTCGGGATGCCCTGGGCATCGAGCGTCCAGGCGGCGCTGATGTCGTCGCCGCGACCGCGTTCGCTGTAGCGGTAGTGGGCGCGGAACTGACCCTTGGCGGCGCCGGCTTCCAGCGTCTGCGCGCCGACCTCCTGGCCGTGGATCTGGACCTTGTCCTCGCGCGTCGGTGCAGCGATCGCGGCGATAGCGGCGGCCATCAGGCACAGCGCGAGCAGCGGCAGCTTCAGGGTGTTGTTCATGCGGGGAAGCGGGGCGTCAGCGTTTCGTTGAACAGGCGGACGAAGTTGCCGCCGAGGATCTTGGCGATACGCGCCTCGCCATGGCCGCGCGCGGCCAGCAGCTCGGCCAGGCGCGCGAACTGGCCCACGCCGCAGAGGTCTGGCAGGAAGAGCACGACTTCTGCCGTCTCGCCGGGAGCGCCGATGCCGAGCTGGCGGCGGGTCTCGATCTCGGCGGCGAGGTGGTGGCGGTAGGCGGGCATGTCGTCGATGGCGCTGACGCAGCCGTCGGTGCCGATGCCGACGTGATCCTCGCCGCAGACCTCCAGCGCGTGCTCGATGTGGGCGATCAGGTCGGCGGCCTGCGGTTGGCCCTGCGTGCGCAGGTAGGGCATCGAGTAGATGCCGATCACGCCGCCGTTCTCGGCCAGCCGGCGCAGCTCGGCATCGCTCTTGTTGCGCGGGTGGTCGGCCAGCGCGCGGCAGCCGCTGTGGGTGATGGCGAGCGGCCGGGTCGCGATGTCCAGCGCCTCCAGGCAGGTGGCGGTACTGCTGTGGCTGAGGTCGACAAGCACGCCTTCGCGTTGCAGCCGCGCGATCACGTCGACGCCGAAGGGGCTGAGGCCGCGGTCGTCCGCCACGGTCGAGCCGTCGGCGACGCGATTGCGGCCGTTGTAGGTGAGCTGGATGATGCGCACGCCGAGCTTGGCGAACAGGCGGATGCGCTCCAGGTCGCTGCCCAGCATCTCGGTGTTCTGGAAGCCGTAGATCACGCCGACCTGGCCGTGGGCCTGAGCTTCGAGGATGTCGTCGGCCGTGTAGACCTTGCGCAGCGCCGTCGGGCTCTGGCGGATCAAAGAGTCCCAGGTGGCGATGTCGCGCACGGTGGCCTCGAAGGGGTCGTCGCTGCCGGCCACGTGGCCCAGCGTGACGTTGACCGCGGTGAGGCCCGCGGCGCGTGCGTCGGCCAGCGAGCGCGCATCGACCGCGCCGGCGCTGTTGCCATAGGCGAGCCTCGATCGGTCGGTGCCGCCAGGCGCGAGCAGCAAGTTCGGGTTGTCCAGCGTGCCGAGGGCGTTGACGACGATCGTCTGCGCCGGGAGCTGGGCGTGATCTTTGTCCGGCATTGCGGGGATATCCTGGGCCAGGTTCAGTTTTCGAATTAGAACAAAATTCTAGAATCGCCAGATGAAGTTCGGCCGCAACAAGGTTTCCGCCTCGCAAACATTGATCGAGTTCGCGCATCCGGGCCTGCGCGGCGCGGCCAAGCGCGCGGTGCTGCTGCAGGCGCTGCAGTGCTTCAACGACAAGGGCATCGAGGCCAGCACGATCGACGACCTGCGGCGGCGCAGCGGCCAGAGCGTCGGCGCGATCTACCACCACTTCGGCAACAAGGAGGGTGTGGCGGCGGCGCTGTTCTTCCTCGGCTTCGACGACCAGAGCCAGGCCATTGCCGCGGCGCTGGCCCAGGCCGACGGCACACCGCGCCAGATGATCGCCGCGCTGATCGGCGCCTGGCTCGACTGGACCGAACGCCTGCCCGAGATGGCCCTGTACCTGATCCTCGCCCGCGAGACCGTGGACAAGGGCGCCCACGCGCAGCAACTGACCGAACGGCTGTGCGCGCGCTACGGCCCGCTGGACGAACTGCTCGCGCAGGCGATGCGCCGCGGCGAAATGCGGCCGGTGCCGGATGACCTCATTCCGCCATTGATCCTCGGGCCCGCCGAGTCCTATTGCCGCGGCTGGCTGTCCGGCCGGCGGCAGATGCGGCCGAGCCAGTGCGCCCAGGTGCTGGCCGAGGCCGCCTGGCGTTCGCTGGTCTGAGGCCTTACCGTGACATAACTGTCAGATTCAGCTGACCGCTGACTGACTTGATGAACAGTTTTCAAGGGTGTAGCTGATCACCGTATTCATCGAATGTCCGCAATGTTTCTATTGGTTTCTGTTCCCGTGCCTCGGGGGGAGGGGGGGATTCCCCGGGAAGGCGAATTGATACATCTCCACAAACATGAGGACACCATCAATTTGGAGTTTCTTGTGAAATTTTCGAAGAATTCCCTCGCTCTGGCGGCCGCTCTGGCCCTCGTCGCCGGCGCCGCGCAAGCCGGTAACCTGAGCAAGGCCGTTGCGCCGCAGGCGCTGGCTGTGGACAACGGTCTGGCCGCCAGCACGGACGTGGTGGACGTGGCGATCTCGCTGAAGCCCAACAACCTGGACGACCTGAAGGCCTTCGTCGCCTCCACCGTCGACCCCAGCAGCCCGAACTACCACCAGTTCATCACGCCGGCACAGTTCGCGTCCCGCTACGGCCAGAGCTATGCCAACGTGCTGGCCGTCAAGTCCTACCTGGAAGCCAACGGCCTGACCGTGAACCAGGTCTACAGCAACAACCTGCTGATCACGGCCAGCGGTACCAACGCCCAACTGAGTGCCCTGTTCGGCACCACGCAGCACAGCTTCACGTCGGTGGCTGGCGGCAGCTTCCAGCGCGTGATGAACAAGCCGGTGGTTCCGGCTGCCTTGCAAGGCGTGGTCTCTGGCATCAGCGGCCTGAGCACCGAGCCGCGTTTCCGCCCGCACAACCGTCAGCTCCCGGCTGAACTGGCCGCCCTGTCGGCACCGGCCACGGTCACTGCGACGCGTTCGACGATCGCCAAGACGGCGATCTCCGCCGCCGCCGCGCCCGCAGCAACGCCGGTCTTCGCCAACCCGCAAAGCTATGGCGTGAAGCAGGTTGCCACGCGCTACAACCTCGATCCGCTGTATGCCGCTGGCTACAACGGCACCGGCAAGACGATCGGCATCATGACCTTCGCGGCCTTCAACACCGCATGGCCGACCAGCTACTGGAGCGCCGTCGGCGTGACCCGCACCGGCACCGTGACCACGGTCAAGGCCTGCCCGGGCGGCGGTACCACCTGCACCATCGGCACCGCCGGTTCGGGTGAGACCGCGCTGGACATCGAGCAGTCCGGCGGCCTGGCCCCCGGCGCCAACGTCATCGTGTATGAAGCGCCCAACACCGATGCCGGCTCGCTCGCGCTCTACACGCAGGCGATCACCGCCAACGTGGCCGACACGCTGTCGATCAGCTGGGGCCTGACCGAACTGGCCTACGGCCCGGACGACCTCGCTCCCTACGATGCGTTGTTCCTGCAGGCCGCTTCGCAAGGCGTGCCCGTCATGGCGGCCTCGGCCGACGGTGGTGCCTACGACGTCGCGGGTGCGGGCTACCCCTACCCGAACTACTCGAACACCCTGGCCGTGGACTTCCCCGCCAGCCATCCCTACGTGATCGGTGCCGGCGGCACGACGCTGCCGCTGTCGCTGGCGGGCGGCGCGATCATCGTGCCCCAAGAGCGTCCGTGGGGCTGGGACTACCTGCAGAGCTATGTCGGCGCGACCACCTACTACTCCAGCTACTTCCCGGTCGGCGCCGGTGGTGGTGTGAGCATCCAGTATGCGCTGCCGGACTACCAGAAGAACCTGGCGGGCACGCGCACCAGCGCCGCCGGCCAGATGATGGTCTGCATGATCAAGACCGCGACCAACGCCAGCACCGGTGTGCAGGGCTGCAATCCGGGTGACATCGTGATTTCGCCGCTGCCCGCCGGTTACGCCGGTCGTAACGTGCCGGACATCTCGATGAATGCCGACCCGGAAAGCGGCTACGCCACCTTCAGCACCGCCAACGGCAACGGCACCAGCACCGGTACCTGGGTCGTCGGCAACGGCGGCACCAGCTTCGTCGCGCCGCAGCTCAACGGCATCTTCACCGTGCTGGCGCAGAAGGCCGGCCACCGCCTGGGCTGGCTGCACCCGCAGCTGTACGGCGCGTTCAAGACCTTCGGCTATGGCAGCGGTTCGCCGTTCAAGGCCGTGACCACGGGTACCAACCTCTACTACCCGGCGACCAACAGCTACAACCCGGCCACCGGCATCGGCACGATCGACGCCAACAACCTGTCGGCCATCTTCAACTGATCCGCATGAGCCGCCGAGCCTCGGCCCGGCGGCTCCATCATTCAGAACCTAGGAACACATCCCATGAAGTTTTCTGCTACTCGCCTGGCCGTCCAACTGGCCGCCTCGCTGGCCCTGAGCGCCGGCTTCGCCACCGCCGCCCATGCTGACGACTACACGGTCTTCACCTCCCCGCCGACCCTGACTGGTACTCAACTCGCCTATACCTTCAGCCAAGTCATTGCCGCTGGCGACTTCACGATGACGGTTTGGGCCGAAGGCGCCACTGAGTACGACCAGATGTTCACCGCCCTCTCAGGCTCTGGCGTCTCGTTCAGCGGCCTGTCGGTATACATTCAGTCCTCTGATGAAGCGGGCAACCTGCTGAACACTCCCGTGCCTCTGAGCAGCGCGTCGGTGTCGGCTTCCAGCATCAGCACCACGGTGCACGACCAATCCGCCAGCTTCGTTTTTTATGAGATCACCGGCACCGCCAGCGCCGCCGGCACCATCACCGGCACGGTGCTGGACGACACCAACTTCACGCCCGTCGCCACCCCGGTGCCGGAACCCGGCACCTGGGCTCTGATGCTCGGCGGCCTGGGCGTGGTGGGCGCGAGCCTGAGCAAGCGTCGTCGCGCCTGAGTCGCACGGCACTAGCCACATGAACCGAAGCCCCGCACGCGCGAGCGTGCGGGGCTTTTCGCTTGGGCGTGCCGCGTATGCGGTACTCGGCAGCGATCTGCCGGCAGGGACGGCTGGCAACATGCATTGACACAACTTCGCAATGGGAGGCGGAAATGCATGGTCTGAACCGGATCGCGGTACTGGCACTGGCCCTTGGGGCGAGTTCGACGTATGCAGGCTACTCTGCCAACGTCACCGCGGGCGCCTCGGCCAGCACGCATTCCGGCACGGTCTATGACGCGCCGGCCAACGCGGTCGCCAGCACCACGAACGCCCAGCAGCCGCTGCTGATCAGTAACCAGGCCGCGGTCACCGACCCGAGTTTTCCGCTGACGGAGACCGGGGGCGGCAGCGGCTGGGCTTCCGTTCAGCCGGGCGGCGTCCACATATCGGCGATGGGCAGCGCGTCTGTGCAGGGTGGCCCGGAGTCCTACGATCCCGGCGGTGCGTCGGGCTACGGCTACGCCAGTGGCGGCTTCAGCGAAACCACGGTGTGGAACGTCGCTGGTGTGGCCGCCGGCACTGTGGTCACGGTCGACTTCCAGATCCGCGTCGATGGCCTGACCGGCGTCAACCTGGCCCAACTGCAAGGCGGCACGGCCAGCGGCTATCGCATCTACGACTGGGACCTGCGCTTCGCAACGGTCGGCTACCACGCCGTCGTCAACTCGGACCAGCCCAACGACTTCGGGGTCGCCAGCTTCTCCGCTCTGGTGACGACAGGCGCGCCGGTGATGCTCTCGCTCGCTGGCTCCGTGGGCGCAGGCGCGAAAGCCGGCATCCTGTGCTCCTCGTTCTGGGGCTTTTACTGCGATCCCTACACCCACGGTGCCAGCGCCATGAGCTTTGCCGATCTCGGCCATACGCTGGCCTGGAACGGCGTGACCGGCCTGCACCTCGGTGATGAGGCGCTGGCGCTCTCGTCGCTGAGCGTCACGTCCGATAGCGGCTTCGACTACACGGGTGCCTATGTGGACGCCGTGCCCGAGCCCGCATCGGCAGCGCTGGTGATGCTTGGCTTGCTGGCCTTGCCCGTCTTCCGCTTTCTGCTTGCCGGCAGGCCCGAGGCCCTCGAACAGGAGCGCACAACATGACGACAACGATCCAACGCGGCTTGTTGGCCCTCTCGCTGGCGGGACTGCTGAGCCTGTCGGCCGCACATGCCGCCGGCTACAACGCGACTGCCGATTTCCAGACCCTCAGCAATCCGGGCAGCGTCTGGAGCTACGGCTATTCGCCGCTGGATGGTGCCGGCTACGGCATGACGCTGTTCGACCTGCCCGGCACGGACAAATGGTCCATGAGCAACTACAGCAACCTGGGCACGCCGGCCGCGTTCATGAACACCGGCCCCACGGCGAACGGCGTCGCCACGGGGCAACTGGCGCTGCATCCGGGTCCCGCGGCCAACGGCGACCTGGCCATCCTGCGCTTCACCGCACCAGCGGCGGGCAGCTACGCCGTCACCGGGCAGTTCTTCGCCGGCGACAGCGGCGGCATGCAGGGCCTGATCATCGTGAACGACGATGCGGCCCATCCGCTGCAATCGTTCGCGAACACGAACGACGCCTCCCTCTTCGCGCCACTGACGCTGACGCTCGCCGCCGGTGCGCACATCGATTTCGCGGTCGGCAACAACGGCAGCTTCCTGTTCGGCAGCACGCCGCTGAGCGTGCAGATCGAGGCGGCACCGGTGCCCGAGGCCGGCACGGCGCTGCTGATGCTGAGCGGCCTGGCCCTGTTTGCGTACATGGGCGGGCGGCGGCGGACCCGGTGAAAGCCTGAAGAGGGCGGAGCTATCCGCAACCCCATATGATCCCTCCCGGTAGTGGATGGGATGGCAGGGAAATTGGGTTCTTCGTTCGATCAAGCAGCAGCGCAGACGAGTCTTTCGAGCGCGCTTGACCACGCCCATCGCGGTGAATGGCGGGCCTGGTCCGAGTTCGCCGAACTGCATGCCCAGGCCTGCCGCGATGGCGATCGGGCCCTGGCCTGGCAGGCCACCGCCGGGCTGATGATCACCGGCCAGCACTTCCGGCGCTTCGAACGCTTCGAGGAAGGCCTGGCCGAGCTGGAGCCGTTGCGTGACGACGCGGCTGGGCTCGATGCGACGCAAGAGCTGCTGGTCCTGAATGCCTTCCTGCTGGCCCTGATGTTATGCCGGCCGCTCGACCCCTCGATCGACGCCTGCGCCGCGCGGCTGCAGCTGTTGATCGAGCAGCAGCTGGACGTCAACCTGACGCTGGCCGCCGGGCGGACGCTGACCTACTACTTCGAGCCCCGTAATCTTCGGGAGCCGGCGCTACGTGTGCACGCCTTGATCGGCCCGCGAATGGCCGAGCCCGCAGCGACGCCCTATCGCAAGGCTCGTTGGCTGCACATGTGGCGCATCTGCGCGCACTACGGCAGGCAGCCGCATCTGGCCATGAAGGCCCTTGAGCAGATGGCCGCACTTGCACGTCAGCACGGCATGCGTGACGTGGAATACCTGGCCGTGCTGGTCGAAGCCCAGAACGCGCTGCCGCATGGCGACATCCCTGCCGCGCGAGCAGCGATCGAGCGTGCCGAGACTCTGGTCGATTCCACGCAGCTCGGCGAACTGGTGCTGCTGGAGCTGGAGAAGACGCGGCTGGCCTTCATGCGGCGCGAGGTCGCCTCGGCGCTGCACCATGCGTCGCGCGCGCGTTGGCTGTCAGACGAGGTCCGCATGCCCGCCGCCATGCGCTGGCCCTATGCCGTCAACGAGGCCTTCGCCCAACTGCTCGGCGAAGACTACGAAGGCGGGCGCGCGACCTTGCAGGCCCTGGCGGGCTCGACGCCGGCCGGCTATGCGCAGGAGGTCGACGCGATGCTGCAGGGCATCGATGCCTACCTGGCCGTGCGCGACGACCTGCCCGACGCGCATCAGCGCATCGCGGCGCTCTGGGCCGGCCTGCGCCGCCGCCGCAGCTACGACTTCTTCGACCATCTGCCGGAGTTCTGCGCGCGCCTGTGCGTTCTTGCGCTGGAGCGCGGCATCGAGACCGATTTCGTGCGCAGCTTCATCGGCAAGTGCGAGCTCGCCGCCCCGGACAGCGCCCCGCCCAGCTGGCCCTGGCCGGTGCGCATCCAGGCCTTCGGGGGCTTCGCGGTCTGGCGCAATGATGAGCTGCTGGCGGCCGAGGGCAAGGCCCAGCGCAAGCCGCTGGCGCTGCTGCAGGCGCTGGTCGCGCTGGGGGCGTTCAACGAAGGCAGCGCCGTCGACGTTGCGCGATTGGTGGAGCTGCTGTGGCCCGATCTGGATGCGGCCTCGCCCAAGGCCTCGTTCGAGATGACGCTGTCGCGGCTGCGGAAATGGCTGGGCGTCGAGCAGGCGCTGCGGCTCAGCAACGGCAGGCTCTCGCTGAACTCCCGCCTGGTGTGGTGCGACGTGGATGCCTTCGAGCGCACTTGCGCCGCGCTGCAGCACACGCTGCGTCCGCACGCCGATGTCACGTCGCTGCCCGCGCTCTTGCAGCAGATGAACCAGCTCTACCGCGGCAAGCTGTTCGGCAATGCGGTGCTGGAGCCCTGGCTCGTGCAGGCCCGCGAGCGCAACGTGCTGCGCTTCACGCGCCTCGTGCGCGATGCCGGCAAGCACCTCGAAACGATGCAGAACTGGAGCGAGGCCCTGAGCCTCTACGAAGCCAGCCTGGAGCAGGATCTGATGGCCGAATCGCTGCATCTGGCCCTGATCCGGTGCCTGCTCGCACTGGGCCGGGACGCCGAGGCCCGGCGCGCCCTGCAACGGTGCGAAGACGTGCTGGGCATCGACCCGAACTCGGCCTCCGGCACCGAGTTGCGCGAGCTCGCGGCACGCATCAGTTCCAGCACGCCGCGCTGAACTCGGGTAGACCCGCCCCTGCCGGGTTGGGCATCCGTGAGTCCCTTGGACGCGTGCGTTCCTAGCATTGAGCTTCCTCCCAACGACCTCTCTCACAAGTCGGAGTCAGTCTTATGAAGCTTGCTTACGTGCTCGCCGGTATCGCCGGCGCGGTTCTTTCCTGCAGTGCCCTGGCGATCACCCCCGGTGGGTCCACGCTGGTCGATTTCTCCGACGGCATGGATGGCTGGACCGGCCGCATCGGCGTTCCCGCCGCCGGCACCACGACCTGGGACACCACGCTGGGCAATGACGCACCGTCGCTGCACACCGTCTACAACGACTTCCTGAAGGTCGGCCTGCGCTGGTACACCGACACCGCCGCATTCACCGGCGACTACACCAAGGCCCAGTCCATCACGCTGGGCCTGGACGTGGATCCCATCCACATGGCCGTCGGCAATTCCGGCGCTACGGTCGCAAAGGACATCTACGTCGACCTCATCGACTACGACCATCCGGCCGATGGCTACGACGCCTCGTTTGTCAGCTTCAAGCTCGGCACGCTGACGGAAGGCACCGACTGGCAGCACCTGTCCGTCACGCTGACCTCGACGGGCTCCGCAACGCTGCCGGCCGGCTGGACTTCAACAGATTCGAGCGGCAACTCGACGATGGCGAGCGACCTTACCTTCGCACAGCTGCTGTCTGGCGTCGACGAGATCGCATTCCGTATCCCTGGCACCAAGCAGGGCAGTGCGCTGGCGTATGACGTCGCGGTCGACAACATCTCGATCAGCTCCGTTGCCGCTGCGGTGCCGGAACCGGCTTCGGCTGCGTTGATGCTGGCGGGCTTGCTGGCCGTTGGTCTGGGCGCGCGGCGCTTGCGCGGCGCCAAGCGCTGAAAATCGACGCATCCGCAGACCGGCTTGGGCGGTATCGCCCATTCCCGCGATGACGAAGAAAATGCCCCGCAGGCAACGAGTCTGCGGGGCATTTGTCATTGAAGGGAATGGTCAATATGCGTGGTGCGATGTGGCTTGCCGTATCCGTGGCTCTGATGGCTGTCGCGCCCGTGCTGAAGGCCGGCGAGCAGTCGGACGAGTCGTTCGCTGCGGCCTTCCAGGTGATTTCATCGTCACCGCGCTATGTCCGGGTTACGGTGGTCAACGAAGTCACCAGCGAGTCTCGAACCTATTGCGTCACATCCAACCAACTGTGGGGAGCAGTCTCGAAGGAGTGGCAATTGAATGGGCAGCCGCAAGCACCCGCGGAGGTGCGCAAGCTCATGTTGTCCGCGCCGGGGCATGTCTTTCGGTTCAAGCAGCAGGAGGCGATGGACCGCATTCCCAAGCGCTATAGCGACGAGGATCTGGAGGAGGCCCGAAGCGCAATGGAAGCCTTCGCGACCGAAGACCTCGGCAAGATGCCGACCAATCGTCTGCAGCTTTTTATTCCAGGCCAGCACTACTGGGATGCTCGTGATGCCTTGGCCTGTGTGCTCATCGAGCGAGGCCTGTCTCCCGTCATGCAGGACATCTCCGGACAAGTGGGGCTCGCAAGATAGCGGAGTTCCACTTCTCAAGACCAGGGTGATGCAACGGCGAACGCTACTGCTCTCGAGAGCGCTTCGCCAAGTCGTCTATTGCAGGAATGCTGGCGATGGCCACAAGAAGCAAGGCGAGCGGGATCGTCGCGGCGTAGCCCACGTGCTTGAAGCCCAGAGCACCGGCCACGCCGCCGGCGAAGAAGAACGCGACCAGCATCAGTAGCACGCGCAACCGCGGAACATCGGCCCGCACGGCTGGCAGATCGGGTCGATCGGAGCGGTTCCAGTACAGCGCCTTCCCGATCTCGATGCCGACGTCGGTGACCATGCCGGTCAGGTGCGTGGTGCGGATCTCCGCGTGCGACAGCTTGGTGATCACCGCGTTCTGCAGGCCCATCATGAAGCAAAGCATCATGACCGTCGCCGGCACGAACAGGCCCTGGACCTGCGAGAGCTTCGCACCCAGCAGCCCGAAGCCAATCAACAGCGCGGCCTCCAGCAGCAGAGGCATCGCGTACACGCTGTGCAGCCGGCGACGCCGCGCGAAATTGATCATCACGGCGGAACAGGCTGCTCCGAAGACGAAGCACAGCAGAGCGCCCAGCCCGTCCAGCGCGAGGTCGAGATCACCGAGCACCAGGTCATCCGCCACGGCCGACACGATTCCCGTCATGTGCGAGGTGTACTGCCTGACGGCGAGGAATCCACCCGCGTTCGCGGCTCCCGCAACGAAGGCCAGCACGCAGCCCAGGTGCTGGTTGGCAAGTGCCGTCCGGTCCCGGCCGGTGAGGCGGCGCGCGTAGTTGAGCGGCATGGACTGCTGCGGGGCGTATGAGAAGTCCTGAGTATCGACGATGACCGTGTGGCGGCGCGGACATCGGGGCCCGCTTCAGTCGCGGTCCTTGCCCTTGCCGTGACCCTTGCCATGGCCCTTGCCGTGGTCGTGGTCGTGGTCGTCGCCCCGATGGTCATCGTGGTGGCTGTAGCGCTCCTGGTACCAATCTTCACGGACAAAGTAGACCGGCACGCCGCACGCGTTGTATTCGCGGCAGTGCTTGTCCCAGTGCTTCTGATGGCCAGGCGGGACGCGCATGTAGATGGGCTGCGGCCGCACCGGTGCGCGTTGCACCCACACGGGCTGAGCCACTACGACCGGCGGCGGCGCCGTGTTGCCGATGTCGATGCGACCGTAGAAGCCGGGTTGGCCGACCTGGACGGACACGCCGATGTCAGCGGCCTGGGCGGTGCCGGCGAGCAGCGCGATCATCAGCAAGGGGAATATCTTCTTCATGAGGGTCAGGACGCCTGTTGGCGCATCAATGCCGGAGTCGGTACAACGGATGGTTGCGGCGTCGGTTGACGTTGCCGCGCTCTTGCATCCAGGGGCGTGTTCCGGCCTCCGGTCGATGAACTCGGACCAGGGGTCTACGGAGTCCTTCTGCGCCAGGCGCCCGCCATGCCTGCGAGAGCCAAGCCCGCGAGCGCCAATGAACCTGGTTCCGGCACGGAACTCTCGGCGCTGGCGAAAGTGGCGCTGAACATCGCATCCCCATTGAGCTGACGCCATGGTGAGTCCAGCAAGGTCGAGAAATCGCCATTGCTTACCGGGCCGTTGTCACCGAAGTTCAGGTCGGCGCTGACCAGCGAGCCATCGGCGTAGGGGGCCGAGGTCGGCATCCAGAAGGAGCCGTCCGAGCCGCCGCCTGCGCCGATCGTGGAGAAGAAGGCCACATATTGCCCGCCGCTCGTCAGCGCCGTGCCGCCGGTGTCGAAGGTGAAGGCCGTCATGCCGGGCGCAGACGCGTACTCCTGCACGGTGCTGGTGTAGAGGGCCGAGCCGACGATCTTCTGCCCGTCCCAGGCATAGAGGTAGCTCTTGAAGCTGGTCGTGCCCGTGCCAAACGTGGCGTAGAGCGTGAATGATTTCAGGGTGCTGCCCAGCGCCACGAAGGTCTGTCCGAATGCGGAGAAACTGATGGCGTTGGTGCCGATTTCCCCGAGACTGCCGCTTGCGCCGTTGTCGTAGGGGCTGGTTGTCAAGACGACATCTGCCTGCGAAGCCATGGCGACCGCGCTCAGCGCCAATGCAGTAGTCACGCGTCGAATCGTTTTCATGGCTTTCCGCCTCCCGTGCGAAGTTGCGTCGATTCATGCTGCCAGCGGCCGGCTGCATAGAACGATGGGGAGGTACCGTGTTCGCGGCACGTTCGTGGCTTGGCCGGCCACCAAAGAAAGAGCCCCACATTGCACCTACAGGGCTTTCAATCTGGCTCCTCGACCTGGGCTCGAACCAGGGCCTTACGGATGAACAGTGGTTGTGCCGAACAGGGAGTCCGGAGGTCAGTCGGGCAGTCCGTAACGGAGCTTCGACCCCACGACCTCAAAGACTCCATGCGCTTGAAGTACATCGGCGAGTGCCTTGGCGGCATCTTCTTCAAGCTTTGGTTGAAACTGCGCTGCGATTGAGCCCAGCAGCGTTCTCATTGAGGCTGGCCGCTGGGCCCCGCGCTGAACCAAGTATTCGATGATGCAGGAAAGCTTCTCTTCGTCAGAGAGTTGCGCAGGGCGTTTCAGCAGGGGTATGTCGTTGACATCGAGCCATCGGTTTACGTGGACTCCCTGCGCTTGGAGGTGAGCGACCAAGGGATCCATGCCGGTGTCTCCCGTCAGCAGATGGAAATAGTCTCCTGGGTGTTGCTGCACTAAGCCACCCAAGTAGTAGGACATGTGGAAATCCAGCGCATTGCGTCCGGAGCCGCCCATCTTGATCACCTTCGCGGCTGAGCCTTTGGTCTGAAGCAGGTTGACGAGGTCGAAGCTGACCTTCGCCTGCTGCACACCAACAAATACCCACACGTTAAAGACCGGCGAAGCGAGTGTCTCTGCAACCTGTGGCTGCAGGTTCTCGTAGTCGATCAGGACGTGATTGCCCTTCATGGTCTCCCTTCCAATGGCGCGCTCTACTGGCGCCTGTCGGATCGACTCTAGCTTGAGGATGTGGGAGCCAGCCAGAGGAGTTCGCCGCACTGACCATCGGTGCTCAGCACAAAAGAAAACCCCGACACCTTGCGATGACGGGGCTTCAGATTTGGCTCCTCGACCTGGGCTCGAACCAGGGACCTACGGATTAACAGTCCGGCGCTCTACCGACTGAGCTATCGAGGAATTGACCGGTACTTCTACTTGTCGATAAAAAGAGAACCCGCGGGCGGGTTCTCTTTGAGTTCTGTGGCTCCTCGACCTGGGCTCGAACCAGGGACCTACGGATTAACAGTCCGGCGCTCTACCGACTGAGCTATCGAGGAACAGAGCCTTGCATTGTAGCCTGAATTTTCAGGCGCCTACAAGCGGATCTCCAAACTGGCGCGGAAGGTGCGCGGGGCCAGCGGGTAGAGGTAGACGTGGTCGTACTGGTAGGGCGACTCGCGCCAGGCGCGGCGGTCGGCGAGGTTGTCGATGCCGGCGCGCC
>Ga0247779_1000304_pt1 | contig 34388 bp, 40 predicted proteins | sample UWRJL221509R5_FD_179925 | JGI IMG/M metagenome (GOLD analysis project Ga0247779, IMG submission 179925) | Plant litter microbial communities from Arlington Agricultural Research Station in Wisconsin, United States - UWRJ-L221-509R-5 | ecosystem: Environmental > Terrestrial > Plant litter >...
AGATCTCGCCGTTGGCGACCACCGGCACCGCCACCGCGGCCTTCAGCTCGGCGATGCGATCCCAGTAGGCGGGCGGCTTGTAGCCGTCGGCCTTGGTGCGGGCGTGGACGACCAGTTCGCCGGCACCGCCGCCGACCAGCGCCAGCGCGCAGTCGAGCGAGCGCGAGGCGTCGTTGAAGCCCAGGCGCATCTTGGCCGAGACGGGAATGTGCGCCGGCACCGCGCGGCGCACGGCGGCGACGATCTCGTGCAGCAGCTCCGGCTCGTCCAGCAGCACCGCGCCGCCGCGGTGGCGGTTCACGCACTTGGCCGGGCAGCCGAAGTTCAGATCGATGCCCTCGGGCCCCAGCGCCGCCAGCTTGGCCGAGTTCTCGGCCATGCAGACCGGGTCCGCGCCGAGCAGCTGCGCGCGCACCGGCACGCCGGCGGGCGTGCGGCCGCCGGTCTTCAGCTCCGGCACGATGCGGGTGAACACGCGGTTGGGCATCAGCATGTCGGTGATGCGGATGAACTCGGAGACGCAGCGGTCGATGCCGCCGACGCGGGTGAGGATGTCCCTCAACATGTGGTCGAGCAGGCCTTCCATCGGCGCGAGCAGGATCACTGGGCCGACTCCCGCCAGGTCAGCCAGCAGCGCGTGTCGAACTCCAGCTGCGCGTAGTCCGGCTCCATGTGGCGGCACAGCGCGTAGAAGGCCTTGTCGTGGTCCAGCTCCTTCAGGTGGGCCAGCTCGTGCACGACGATCATCTTCAGGAACTCGGCCGGCGCCTCGCGGAACAGCGAGGCCACGCGGATCTCGCGGCGCATCTTCAGCTTCGCGCCCTGTTGCTGCGGTGCGCGGGTGTGGGTGCCGAGCGCGTGCTGGATGATCTTCAGCTTGGCGTCGTAGCGGACCAGGTTCAGCGGCGGCGCGTTGCGCATGTGGCGCTGCTTCAGATCGTTCGTGTAGTCGAACAGCGACTTGTCGCTGCGCACCTCGTGCACGTCCGGGTACCTCTTCTGCAAGACCTCGCCGAGCCGGCCTTCGGCCATCAGCTGGCCGACCTGCTGCAGCAAGGCCGGCGGGTAGCCTTGCAGGTACTTGAGGGACGAGGGCATCGGGACCACGGGGAAGAAAAGCAGCGATTCTCCCGCATCATGTGAGGATGACTGCGCCGGACTCCTTTCGCATCCAGATCGAGCCCCAGGGCTGGAGCTTCGACTGCCCACCCGACGAGACGCTGCTGACGGCCGCGCTGGCCGCCGGCATCGAGCTGCCCAACTCCTGCCGCAACGGCACCTGCCGGACCTGCCTCGCCCGGCTGGTCGCCGGCCGCATCGAGCATCGGATCAAGTGGCCCGGGCTGAGCCTGGACGAGAAGAAGGACGGCTGGATCCTGCCCTGCGTGGCCTGCCCGCGAGAGGACTTGACGATCGAGCAGCCGCGCGCGCACCAGCGACAATCGCCGCCATGATCGATACGCCCAAGACGCCGGACCCGCTGCACGGCGTTACCCTCGAGATGATCGTCACGCGCCTGGCCGAGTGGTACGGCTGGGAAGAACTGGGCCACCAGATTCCGATCCGCTGCTTCCAGAGCGACCCGAGCGTTGCGTCGAGCCTGAAGTTCCTGCGCAAGACGCCGTGGGCACGGGCCAAGGTGGAGAGCCTGTACCTGTTCGCGCTGCGCGAGCAGGCACGCCGACGCCAAGGACACTAGGCGATCTCCGCGCCGCGCTCGGCGAGCAGTTCGCGCAGCACCGAGCGGTGGCAGCGCGCCGCGTCCTCGCAATAGCAGCCCACCGACAGCGCCGTCGTGTGCGAGAGCGCGGCCAGCAGATCCAGCAGATGCTGCGCCTCGGGCGTCTTCATTTCGCCGCGGAACTTGCGGACGAAGGCGGTCCAGTCCTTGTCCTCGCCCGACTCCTGCGCAGCCAGCCCGAGCTTCATCACCTCCAGCGATGGCGACAGCGCCGGCAGCCAGGTGTCGTAGTAGTCGCGCTTGGCGAACTCCGCCTTCGGCACGCCGCGCGGCGGGCGCCGCACGGTGCCGATGCGCAGGCCCTCGCCCGCTGTGCGCGGGCTGCCGAGGCGGACGACGCGCAGGGCCATCGCCTGCTACCGGCCCTCTGGGAGCTCGATCTTGACGGCCAGCACTTCCATGTCTCCCTGCTTCTCGGTCGTGACCTGGATGTCCTCGGGGTTGATGGACACGTACTTGGAGATCACGGCCAGCAGCTCGCGCTGCAGCTGAGGCAGGTACTCGGGGCTGGTGCCACGGCCATTGCGCTCGTGGGCCAGGATCAGCTGCAGCCGCTCCTTGGCGACGCTGGCCGTGCTCTTCTTCTCACCGAGGAAAAAGTTGAGAAATCCCATCGATGGCACCTCCTCACTTGCCGCCGAACAGGCGCTTGAACAGGCTCGGCTTGACCGCCTCGATGAAGCGCATCGGGCGATCCTCGCCCTCGAAGCGGCGCACCACGTCCTTGTAGGCTTCGGACACGTCGCTGCCGTTCATCGCGATGGCCGGCGTGCCCTGGTTGGACGCCTGCAGCACGATCTCGCTCTCCGGGATCACGCCGATCAGCGGGGTGCGCAGGATCTCGTGGATGTCTTCCAGCGAGAGCATGTGGCCGCCTTCGACGCGGTTGGGGTTGTAGCGGGTGATCAAGAGGTGTTCCTTGATCGGCTCCTTGCCCTCGATGGCTCGCTTGGTCTTGCTGTTGAGCATGCCGAGGATGCGGTCACTGTCGCGCACCGAGGAGACCTCGGGGTTGGTGACGATCAGCGCCTCGTCGGCGAAGTGCATGGCCATCAGCGCGCCGGTCTCGATGCCGGCCGGCGAATCGCAGACGATGTAGGCGAAGTCCATCGCCTTCAGCTCCTCGAGCACGCGCTCGACACCCTCCTCCTTCAGCGCATCCTTGTCGCGCGTCTGCGAGGCGGCCAGGATGTAGAGGTTGTCGATCTGCTTGTCCTTGATCAGCGCCTGACTGAGCTTGGCCTCTTCGTTGATCACGTTGATGAAGTCGTAGACGACGCGGCGCTCGACACCCATGATCAGGTCCAGGTTGCGCAAGCCGACGTCGAAGTCGATGACGCAGGTCTTGTGGCCGCGCATGGCCAGGCCCGTGGCGAAGCTGGCACTGGTGGTGGTCTTGCCCACGCCACCCTTGCCGGAGGTCACGACGACGATCTTGGTTGGCATCGAATCAGGTCCTTTTGATGTATTCAGAATGGCTCGAAGACGAGTTTTTCGCCATCGAGCCGGATTTGTGCGGGCTTGCGCAGAACGGTGTCGGGCAGTGGGTTCTCGGTGGTGCGGTAGATGCCGGCGATCGAGATCAGTTCGGCCTCCATGCTCAGCGAGAAGATGCGCGCATCGGCGTTGCCACGCGCGCCGGCGATCGCCTTGCCGCGCAAGGGCGCGTACACGTGGATGCTGCCGTCGGCGATCACTTCGGCGCCGTGGCTGACCAGCGCCATCACGACCAGGTCCGCGCCCTTGGCGTAGACCTGCTGGCCGGAGCGCAACGGCTTGTCGATGATCAGCGTCCGGGCCGCTTCACCCGGCACCGCGACCTCGCGCACGACCTCGCGCACCACTTCCACTTCCTGAACGACGGTGCGCGGCTCGGCACCGCGTGTTCGCGTCAGGTCCTGGCCCGATGCATCGGCCAGGCCCAGCGCCTGAGCCTGCTCAAGCTCCTCGGGCGTGGCGCCCTGCACGGCCACCGGCTGCATCTGGTGTTCGCGAAGCAGCGCGACGACGGCCGCCAGGTCCAGCGGATGCGGCGCACCGGCGTCCAGCGCGAGTTGCCCCTGGGCATCCGGATCTGCCGCTGCGGGCGCGCGTTCGGCGCGCTCGAGTTGGGAGAGATCGATCACCACCGGATCGTTGCTGAACATGCCAGGCGAGTCGCCGAGCTTCTCGGCGAGGCCGGCGGCAAGCTCGGCCGGATCGGCCGACTTCAGCACCAGCGCCAGCAGGCTCAGCGATGCGCTCTTCAATTCCAGGACTGCTGCCCCTCGTGCACTGCTGCTTTTGCCTGTCGTCTGTGCCTGCGCCATCAGTGATCGTTCGTTCTTTTGCAAAGGCGCGATTTTAGCGGTCGTGCGCAGAGCGCCTTCTAGGCGTTGGCCCTCAGCAAGCCGGCCGTCAAGCGCTGCCGGGCGGAAATCCGGCGTTTGGCCGCTTGACTTATCCCCATTTCCGCGGCAGGTCCCGCGGCTTCCTCAGTGTCGCAATCGCTTGCGAGGCTTGTCCTACATGAGTTTCGGAAATGATCGCTAAGTCATTGATTCATATACGCGCCCAGCTTCTGCTCAGAAATGAGGCAGCCTAAGGCGAGCGGCCGATTTTCAAGGGTTTAGCCAAGCTGCAGCAGGCTTGCCCACAAAGTTATCCACAAAGTCGGTGGATAGCCTCACCACTGCTTTAAGAATCAGGAACTTAGCTTCAATCCCTAATGAACGAGGGCAGCATTGGGCGCTAAATGACGATGCCGTGACGGCACCGCTGAGCCGTTCGGACGCCGCCCGATGGGGCACCGCGGTTACAGTCGGGGCTGTTCGCAAGCCGCGGACGTCAACGGGAGCCGCCATTGGCAACACCGAACTACAGCTATGAAAAGCGCCAGCGCGAACTGGCCAAGAAGAAGAAGAACGAAGAAAAGCGGCTGCGCAAGCTCAGCGGCAAGCCCGACGCAGGCCCCGACGGCCCGGACGCCAGCGGCGAAGACGGCGACAGCGCCGCCGCACCCGAAGGCGCGCCGGACGCCAGCAATCCGGATCCCGCCTGAGACCACTTGAGACCACGACTGGACTGCCCTCGCAGCCAGGCGTTCGGCCCTAAAATCGAGAGTTTCGCCGTCGAGGCCAGCCTGGCCGCACCGTCATGACCCGCAAGCTCTTCGTCACCACCGCACTGCCCTACGCGAACGCGAACTTCCACGTTGGCCACATCATGGAGTACACCCAGGCCGACATCTGGGTGCGCTTCCAGCGCATGCAGGGCACGGAGGTGCACTTCGTCGGTGCGGACGACGCCCACGGCGCGCCGATCATGATCGCGGCCGAGAAGGCCGGCATCACGCCGCAGGCCTTCGTCGCCAACATCGCCGCCGGCCGCAAGCAGTACCTCGACGGCTTCCACATCGCCTTCGACAACTGGCACTCCACCGACGGCCCCGAGAACCACGAGCTCTCGAAGGACATCTACCGCGCGCTGCGCAAGAACGAGCTGATCGAGGTGAAGACGATCGAGCAGTTCTTCGACCCTGCGAAGTCGATGTTCCTGCCGGACCGCTTCATCAAGGGCGAGTGCCCGAAGTGCCACAGCAAGGACCAGTACGGCGATTCCTGCGAGGTCTGCGGCGCCGTCTACACGCCCACCGAGCTGATCAACCCGTTCAGCGTGCTGACCGGCGCCACGCCGGTGCTGAAGAGCTCCGAGCACTACTTCTTCAAGCTCAGCGACCCGCGCTGCGTGGCCTTCCTGGAGCAGTGGACGCAGACGCCGGGCCGCCTGCAGAGCGAGGTGCTCAACAAGATCAAGGAATGGTTCACCAAGGACGAGGACGGCCAGGGCGGCCTCGGCGACTGGGACATCTCGCGCGACGCGCCCTACTTCGGCATCGAGATTCCCGACGCGCCGGGCAAGTACTTCTATGTGTGGCTGGACGCACCGATCGGCTACCTCGCCTCGTTGAAGAACTACTTCGGCAAGATCGGGCGCGACTATGACGCCTTCATGGCCGACCCGTCCGTCGAGCAGGTGCACTTCATCGGCAAGGACATCACCTACTTCCACACGCTGTTCTGGCCGGCGATGCTGCATTTCAGCGGCCGCAAGACGCCCAACCACGTCTTCGTGCACGGCTTCCTGACCGTCAACGGCGGCGAGAAGATGAGCAAGAGCCGCGGCACCGGGCTCGATCCGCTGAAGTACCTGAACCTCGGCCTCAACGCCGAGTGCCTGCGCTACTACATCGCCGCCAAGCTCAACAGCCGCGTCGAGGACATCGACTTCAACCCCGAGGACTTCGTCGCCCGCATCAACAGCGACCTGGTCGGCAAGTACATCAATATCGCCTCGCGCGCCGCCGGCTTCCTCAGCAAGCGCTTCGGCGGCCAACTGAGCGCCGACGTCGGCGTCGAGGGTCAGGTCTTGCTGGATGCGCTGCGCGCCCACGCCGGCACCATTGCCGAGCTGTACGAGGAGCGCGAGTTCGGCAAGGCGCTGCGCGAGATCATGGGTCTGGCCGACAAGGTCAACGAATACGTCGACCAGAACAAGCCCTGGGAGCTGGCCAAGAAGGACGGCGCCGACCAGGTCCTGCAGGACGTCTGCTCCACCTGCATCGAGGCCTTCCGCCTGCTGACGATCTACCTGAAGCCGGTGCTGCCCGCACTGGCCGCCAAGGTCGAGGCCTTCCTGAAGATCGGGCCGCTGCAGTTCGCCGATGCGCGGGCCCGCCTCGGCGCGCACGTGATCGGCACCTACGAGCACCTGATGCAGCGCGTCGACCCGAAGCTGCTGGAGGCGCTGTTCGAGCCGCCGCCAGCGCCCAAGGTGGTTCCGGGCGGCGAGGACCTCGCGCCCGAGATCAAGATCGACGATTTCACCAAGGTCGATCTGCGCATCGCCAAGATCGTCAAGGCCGACCACGTCGAAGGCTCGGACAAGCTGCTGCGCCTGACGCTGGACGCCGGCGAAGGCCGCCTGCGCAACGTCTTCAGCGGCATCAAGAGCGCCTACAAGCCCGAAGACCTGGAAGGCAAGCTGACCGTGCTGGTCGCCAACCTCGCGCCGCGCAAGATGAAGTTCGGCATCAGCGAGGGCATGGTGCTCGCCGCCAGCCATGCCGACGAGAAGGCCAACCCTGGCGTCTTCGTGCTGGAGCCCTTCCCGGGCGCCCAGCCGGGCATGCGCGTCCGCTGAGCGACGTCAAGCCACACCCCATTCATTTCGAGAGATCCCCATGCCCTTCTTCTGGAAACCCTACAAGTCCGAAGTCACCAACTTCATCGATGAGCTGAAGGCCAAGAAGCCGACGCTGGAAGCCGAGCAGCGCGCCGGCCGCGGCCTGCTGTGGGACAAGACGATCGACCGCTCCGCCCAGGCCGACTACCGCAGCGCCCGCGTTGCGCAGCAGCCCTACGTCTACCAGACGCACACGAAATAACCAAGCGACCAGCCGTGATGCCGGCGGCCACGGAGGACGACGAGCAGGCGGCCGCAGCCACAGGCCTGCCCGGCCTGCCCCTCGTCGTCGACCACGTCGCCCTGGCCCGCCTCTACGGCGAGCCGCTGTTCCAGCTGCCGCTGGACCTGTACATCCCGCCGGACGCGCTGGAAGTCTTCCTCGAGGCCTTCGAAGGCCCGCTGGATCTGCTGCTGTACCTGATCCGCAAGCAGAACTTCAATATCCTCGACATCCCGCTCGCCGACGTCACGCGCCAGTACCTCAGCTACGTGGAGCAGATCCGCAAGAGCAATCTGGAACTGGCGAGCGAATACCTGCTGATGGCGGCGATGCTGATCGAGATCAAGTCGCGCATGCTGCTGCCGCCGAAGAAGACCGAGGACGGCGGCGAGGCGGAGGATCCGCGCGCCGAACTGGTCCGCCGGCTGCTGGAGTACGAGCGCATCAAGCTCGCCGCCGCGAAGCTGGACGCGATCCCCGTGCTGGGCCGCGACTTCCTGCGCGCCCAGGTCCACATCGAGCAAAGCCTGCCCCCGCGTTTCCCGGACGTCGACACGAACGACCTGCGCGACGCCTGGCTCGACATCCTGCGCCGCGCCAAGCTGGTCCAGCATCACCGGATCACGCGCGAGCAGTTGTCTGTGCGCGAGCACATGAGCCTCGTGCTGCGCACGCTGCAGGGGCGGCGCTTCGTCATGTTCGAGGAACTGTTCGACGTCAGCCGGGGCCAGCAGGTGCTGGTCGTCACCTTCATCGCGATGCTGGAACTGGCACGCGAGCGCCTGCTGGAGATCACGCAGGCCGAGGCCTTCGCGCCGATCTACGTGCGCCTGGCCTACTCGCCGAGCTGAGGATCGTCCGGCCAGCGCTGCATCTGGCCCACCGCCAGCACCGCCTGCGTGCGCGAGCTGACGCCCAGTGCCTTCAGCACCGCGGCGACGTGATCCTTGATCGTGTCGACCGACACGCCCAGCTCGCGCGCGATGATCTTGTTCGGCTTGCCCTGCAGCAGCAGGTTGAGCACCTCGGTCTGGCGCGGCGTCAGCGCCAGGTCCTGCGGGATGGCGCCCCCCGCGGACTCGCGCAGCGGCGGCTGGCCGCGGCCGCGCCACACGGCAGGCTCGCCCTCGTCGCCCAGGCGCATCGTCGGCACGTAGATGCCGCCCGACATCACCAGCCGCAGCGCACGCTCCAGCGTCTCGGTGCTGTTGCGCTTGGGGATGAAGCCCATCGCGCCCAGGTCGATCGCACGGATCACGTCGCTCGTGTGGTCCGAGGCCGAGATCACGACGACCGGCAGGCCCGGATAGCCCGCACGGAACTCCTCCAACAGCTCGAAACCGTTGGCATCGGCCAGCTGCAGGTCCAGCAGCACCAGCTCGAAATCGCCCGCCGGTGCCAGCGCCCTGCGCGCGGCTGCAGCGCTCTCCACGGCCACCACGCGGATGGACTCGTCCAGGCCTTCGATCACTGCCCGCAGCGCGGACAGGATCAAAGGATGGTCATCGACCAGCAATACCTTCATGCTCACGACTCTCCTCTTTTTTTGTGAGCGCTCCCGAAGGGCGCGATGATAGGCGAGGAGGCGCCGTGGTGCTCAGGCGAATTGTCGGGTTAGCGACTCGGCGACGCAGACGGGCTTGTCGGAACCCTCGCGCTCGACGCTCACTTCCACGCTCAGTTGCGCGCCGCCGGCGATCGGCTCGAAGCTCTGCAGCTTGAAGCGCGCGCGCAGCCGGCTGTCCACCGGCACCGGCGCCGGGAAGCGCACCTTGTTGAGCCCGTAGTTCACGCCCATCTTCACGTCGGCGACCTTGTAGGCCTCGCCGTAGAACTTGGGCAGCAGGCTCAAGGTGAGGAAGCCGTGTGCGATCGTCGTCTTGAACGGCCCGGCCGCCGCGCGCGCCGGGTCGGTGTGAATCCACTGCTGGTCGCCGGTGGCGTCGGCGAACTGCTGGATTCGCGCCTGGTCGATCGTCATCCAGTCCGTCACGCCCAGTTCCTGGCCCACCAGCGGGGCCAGGTCGGCCAGTTTCTCGAAAGTACGCATCGTTTCTTGTCTCTCTTTGTTGTCTTCAGGAATCCAGCCAGGCGGTCAGTGGCTGCCACTGCGCCAGGTCGCGTTCGACCCGGCTCGGCGCGACGTCCCACAGCGTGAGTCCGCGCGCCGCCAATTGCACGTAGTTCTGCGTGTCTCGCAGGGTGGCCACCACCGGCACACCCAGCTCGTCGAGGAAATGCTGCAGCTGCTCGACCGACAGCGTGCCCTCCTTGGCCCGCATGACGACGATGCCCAGCTTGGGCTTGTGACCGGTCTCCTTGCGCAGCTGATGCAGGCCCTGGACGAAGTCGTAGGTCGCCTGGATGTCGAAGAGGCTCGGCTGCAGCGGGATCGCAATCCGATCGGCCACGCGATAGAGCGCCGCCAGCCGCCCGCCCTTGAGCCCCGCTGGCGAGTCGATCACCACATGGCTGACGCCCTTGGGCGGCTTGACCGTGTCGCGCCCCTCGAACTCCCAGGTGTCGATGCGCGGTAGCTGCGGCGGCCGGACGTCCAGCCAGCGGCGCGAGGACTGCTGCCGGTCCGCGTCCCCCAGCATGACGCGGTGCTCCCGGTGCGCCAGATAGCCCGCGATATTGCTGGACAAGGTGCTCTTGCCGACGCCCCCCTTCGGGTTGGCGACCAGGATCACGGGCATGGCGGCTCCTCCGTTGTTGTTAAACCTAGATCGATGTTAGCCGTGGCCTCCGCGGCGGGGCAATGTGAGGCCGCTGCTCAGTTACCCTTGCGCCCATGTCCGACATCCTGCTCATCGCCGCTCACCCGGACCTCGCCCAGTCCCACATCACCCACACCCTGCTCGACGCCGCCCGCGCATGTGCCGACCAGCGGATCGAGGTGCGCGACCTCTACCGCCTTTACCCCGACTACGCGATCGACGCCGCCGCCGAGCAGCGCGCGCTGGAAGGCGCCCGCATGCTCGTGATGTTGCACCCGCTGCACTGGTACGGCATGCCGGCGCTGCTGAAGCTGTGGATCGACGAGGTGCTGCGCTTCGGGTGGGCCTACGGCCCCGGGGGTCAGGCCTTGCGCGGCAAGGACCTGTGGCTCGCCACCTCGGCCGGCGGCAGCGTCGAGGCCTACAGCGCCAACGGCCACCACGGCCATCCGGTCGAGACTTTCCTGCTGCCCTACGAGCGCACCGCCCACCTGTGCGGCATGCGCTGGCTTCCGCCGCTGGTGCTGCACAACGCCCACCGCGTCGGTGACGACGAGATCGAGGCGCACGCGCTCAATTTCGCGCACCGCCTGCAGACTTACCCCGCCTGGACCGGCGGCCTGCCGATCGAACCGGAACCGGACGTGCCGATCGACGAGCGCCCGCCCCTGTTCAGCTCCCTCGATGGCGAGGCCGGAGCATGACAGAGCACGGCAACTGGATCCACCTCCCGCTGGTCTTCCTGGCCGCCGCGGTCATCGTCGTGCCGCTGGCACGCTGGCTCAAGCTCGGCACGATCCTCGGCTATCTGGTGGCCGGCGTGGTCGTTGGCCCGAGCGTGTTCGGCGTCATCGACGACCCGGGCACGATCCTCGAGGTGGCGGAGTTCGGCGTCGTGCTGATGATGTTCCTCGTCGGCCTTGAGCTGGAGCCCAAGCGGCTGTGGGCGATGCGCCGGCCGATCTTCGGCTGGGGCTCGGTGCAGTTGCTGGGCTCGGCGGCGCTGCTGATGGGCCTGGCCGTGATGCTCGGCTGGCCCTGGCAGGTGGCGCTGGTCGCGAGCCTGGGCCTCGCGATGTCGTCCACCGCCGTCGGCATGGCGGTGCTGGCCGAACGCAACCTCGGCCGCACCACGGCCGGACAGAGCGTGCTGAGCGTGGCGCTGCTGCAAGACATCGCCGCCATCCCGGTGCTGGCGCTGGTGCCCATCGTCGCGGCCACCGGCGTGGCGACGGCGCATGGCGGCGGCGGCAACGGCTGGCTGGAGGCGCTGAAGGCGATCGGCATGGTCGCGGTCATCGTGCTCGGCGGGCGCCTGGCGCTGCGGCCCGCCTTCCGCTGGATCGCGCGCAGCGGCACGCCGGAGATCTTCACCGCCGCCGCGCTGCTGCTGGTGCTGGGTGCAGCCTCGCTGATGCACCTGGTCGGTCTGTCGATGGCGATGGGCGCCTTCCTGGCCGGCGTGCTGCTGGCCGAGAGCGAATACCGGCGCGAGCTGGAGACCGACCTGGAGCCCTTCAAGGGCCTGCTGCTGGGCCTGTTCTTCATGGCCGTGGGCATGGGGCTGGACTTGGCCGTCATCTGGAACCACCCGGCGCTGGTGCTGTCCATCCTCGTCGCGCTGCTGGTCCTCAAGGGCGCGGTGCTCGCCGGCATGAGCCGCTTCATGGGCATGCCGGTGCTGGAGCGCCCGGTGTTCGTGATCCTGCTGGCGCAGGGCGGCGAGTTCGGCTTCGTCGTGTTCCAGCTCGCGCAGGCCGCCGGCCTGATCGACGCCGGCCAGAATTCGGCGCTGGTGGCGGCGGTGGCGCTGTCGCTGGCCTGCACGCCGGCGCTGCTGCAGGGCGCGGACCGGCTGCTGGTCAAGCGCCTCTCGCGCAAGCATGTGCCGCAGGGCGCCGAGATGGACGGCGAGCAGGACGCGCCGGTCATCATCGCCGGCTTCGGCCGCTACGGGCAGATCGTCGGCCGCCTGCTGTTCGCCAACGGCCTGGAGGCCACCGTGCTGGACCACGACGCCGAGGCCGTCGAGTCGCTGCGCCAGTTCGACTGGCGGGTGTTCTTCGGCGACGCGACGCGGCTGGACCTGCTGCGCACCGCCGGCGCCGCCAAGGCCAAGGTGCTGGTGATCGCGGTCGACGACATCGAGCAGAGCATCGAGATCGCCACCTTGGCCAAGGAGCACTTCCCGCAGCTGACGATCGTCGCCCGCGCCCGCAACGTGCGGCACCACTACCAGCTGCGCGAGCTGGGCGTCACGCTGATCGAGCGGGAGACGCTGGACTCCGCGCTGATGAGCGCCCGCTCGGTGCTGGAGCTGCTGGGCTGGGAGCCGCACGCCGCGCGCAAGCTCGCCTGGCGCTTCCGCCAGCACAACGTCGAGCAGCTTGAGGTGATGCTGCCGCTGTACAAGGATCGCGCCGCCACCTTGGCCGCCGCCAAGGAAGGGCGCCAGCAGTTCGAGCAGCTGATCGCGCAGGAACGCAACCAGTCGCGCTCGCGAAGGCCCCAGCGCCACAGCTGGGATAGCGACGAGGAGCAGCAGGCGGCCGACTGAGCGGCGACAATTCGGCCCCATGTTCGCCCCGTCCCAAGTCGAAGTCCGCCGCTTTTTCTGCGCCACCTACCGCAAGCTCAGGAGCGGCGCCCCGCTGATCCCGATGGAGGCGCTGGCCGCCGACTGGATCAACGAGCACCCCGAATACCACGCCGAGCTGGCAGACGAGGAGGCCGCGGTCGCCGCGGTCTACAGCGTCGAGGACGGCCGCACGAACCCCTTCCTGCACCTGTCCATGCACCTGACGATCACCGAGCAACGCGCGATCGACCAGCCCACCGGCGTGCGCCAGGCGATCGACCTGCTGGCCGCCAAGCGCAACTCGATGCACGAAGCGCACCATGTGGCGATGGAGGCGCTGGGCCAGATGATCTGGGAATCGCAGCGCAGCGGGCTGCCGCCGGATGGGCATGCGTACCTTGAGCGCGTGCGGCGGGCGGCGACGACGGACTGAAGCCAATCGCCGGCTCGCCAAGCGTTCTCGGCACGCACGAGTGTCATCGATCGAGTCGGAGAATCGCCATGTCAGACCTTGTCGCTGAGCTCGCCGAGCGTGGTCGCGCCCTCGCACCGGAGGAGCGTTCGCGCCTTGTCGAACTGCTTTTGGAGTCCCTCCACGAGCCCCCCCTGTCGGACATCGAAGCGGCATGGGAAGCAGAGATCGAGCGAAGAGTCGCTGCTTACGATCGCGGTGAGGTCGAGACTTTTGCGGCAGAAGACGTGTTTGCCGAGGCGCGGCGAATCGCCCCGTGAGCCAGGCGCGTTTCACGAAGGCTGCCCGCTCGGAAATTGCTCGCTCAGACCGCGTACTACGAAGCGCTGCGAACCGGCCTTGGAGCAAGGTTCCGGACAGAAGTCGAAGCCACCGCAACAAGAGCCGCTGCGTTTCCTGAGCACGGCAGCCCACGGCCGGCGGTGCCCGCCGAAGACTCGTCACCGGCTTCCCGTTCTCTGTCGTCTACACGCAGGTCGAGCACGGTGTTCTGATCCACGCGGTCGCAGACGACCGTCGCCTCCCGGAATATTGGCTGAGCAGCTTGTAGGGTGTAGCGGACTGCCGCACTCATCTGCTCGCCACCGCGGCAGGCGAAACGCCCCTCATCCCGCCCGCTGGAACAACGCCCGCTCCGCCAGCTCCCGCTGTGCCGTCGGCAGCGCTGAAATCCTCTGCAACGCCGCAAGGACCGCATCGCAGGCGCTCGGCTTCGCGGCCGGCACGGCTGCGTCGGCCCACACAGGCGCCAGCCGGCCCAGCACGGGCATGCGCAGCGAGCGCTGCAACACTTCGAGTTCCACCGCCGTCGGCACGGTTTTGGGCGAGCGCCGGGGTGCCGACGCATCGACGGCTTCGATGAGCCAGCTGGCCTCCGCGGCCAGCGTGGTGGGATCGAGACTGCGGTGCAGGGCCAGGTCGCCGGACAACAGCGCCTGGCAGCGTGCGGGATCAGCTCGCATCTGCGCCTTCAATAGCTCCACGTAGCGGCGCCGCAGCTCCGGCGTGCTACCGACGATCAGTGCCGGCATCTGCGCGGCCAGCACGCGCAGGCCCTCGGTCTGCGCCTCGTCCTCGCCCCCGCCGGCCAGGCGCACGGCGCGCATCCGCTCGCCAGCCGCGGCGATCGTGCCGGGGCTGCGCTGCTCGACGTGGAACCACGCCGGATTCGTGCGCAGCGCATCCAGGTATTCCACCTCCGCCGCATCGCCGGCCGGCAGCACCACGTCCAGCGTGCGCGACGGCGGCACGATCAACTCGTGCGCCGCCAGGTCCTCGGCGCTCGGGTACCACATGCTGCGCGGCGAGGTCTTCGTCGTCTTCTCCACATAGTCCTCCGGCAGGCCCATGCCGCGGTACAGCTTGACCAGGTGCTGCGTCGCCAGTTCGTCGAAGACCGGGTTGTAGGTGCCGCTGGACGCGCGGTGGAAGCCGAGCTGCGCGCCCGGCATCAGCTGCCGCTTCGCGCCCGCCAGGAAGACGAGCGTGCAGGCGCTCTCGCAGTTGCCGATCGCGCGCGTCGTCGCGCCGCGTCCGCGCACCACCGCCACCATCTTCTCCGCCTCGGCCAGCCGCCCGCCGGGCGAGTCCAGCTCGATCGTGCGCAGCGCCGGCACCGTCGCGGCGAGATCGGCCAGTCGCGCCGCATCGCCCATGCCGATCGGCCCCTCCAGTTGCAGGCTGCGGCCATCGGCGGCGAGCGTAAAGCTGGCCTGCCCGATCGGGTCGATGCCGCGTGCCATCTTCAGGTACTCGCCCGCACTGGGCAGGAAGCCGAACAGCGCCGATGCGCCGATCTGCAATACACCCAGGCCCATCGAGATCCGCGCCAGCAGGCCCCACAGCCGCGAACCGCCGTAGGACAGGTAGCGCCCGGCCGCGCGCCAGGCACCGATCACGCACCAGGTGTTGGTCGCCAGCGCCAGCGGCCAGCCGATCAGCACCGCGATCGCCGCGGCCTGCAAGGAGTCGCCCTTGGTGACGATCCAGCTCATCAGCCCGCCCAGCGCGAAGGTCAGTGGCACCGACAGCAGCACGTTGTTGACCCAGAAGCTGCGCGCCAGGCTCTGCTCGCCGCGCCAGTGGCTCGCGACATAACCGTCATCCTCAGCGGAGTCAGCCTCGCGGTTGTGGACCACGCGTGTGCCGGCGATCTTGTCGTGCCAGGCCTGTCGGGATGGATCGAACTTCGCCCACAGGAAGCCCAGGCCCAGCGGCGCGGCCGAGACGAAATAGCCGAACCAGCGCAGGACGTTCTGCAAGGGGCCGGGCCGCTCGCCGCTGCGCATGTCCAGCACCCGCAGGCCGGCGGCGGCCTTGCCCGGCGTCGTGCCCTGCCAGGTCCAGAAGCCGATGAAGTAGACGGCCGGCAGCAGCCAGTTGCAGAAGAGGCTCAGCGGGCGCGTGTCGGTCCAGGTGGCGATGGCCTCGCCGTCATGGGCTAGCCACAGCAGCGGCGCGCTCAGCGCGAGCAGCAGCAGCGCGTCGATCGCCAGTGCCAGCGCGCGCGGCGCGAAACCGGCGGGCCGACGCTTGATGAATGCGTTCCACATCGATAAGCCATCCCCGTTCTTTGCGGGGGATCGTAGCGGGCGGTCGCTAGCGCGTCAGTGTGAATGTCCACGCATCGCGGCGTCGCGTTCGAAGCGCTGCTCGTTGACGACGCGGCCCCACTGCTCGCCGGCCTGCTCCTGGATCAGCCGGAAGCCATGGCTCTCGTACAGGTGGCGCGCGGCGTCCAGGCCCGCGAAGGTGTGCAGGTGGATGCGCGCGACGCCGAGCGCATCGCAGTGCGCGATGGCCCGCGCCAGCAGTTGCCGGCCGAGGCCCGAGCCACGCGTAGCGTCCGAGCAGATGAACCAGCGCAGGTGCGCGCCCTGCTCGTCCGCATGCAGCGCATCGATGGCGATGCTGCCGTGGATCTCGCCCGCCTCGTCCCGTGCCAGCCAGAGGCCGTCGCGCCCGGCGCGCAGGCGCTGCAGGAAAGCGGCCATCTCGCCGGCCACGCGCGCCTCGAAGGGCAGGCCGAAACCGACCTCCCGGCTGTAGTAGGCGGCGTGCAGCGAGACGACGCGGCCGATGCAGCCGGGGGCGTAACCCTCGGTGATCTCGTAGGGCATGGCAGACCTCGTGGGGTGGAGCTGCCAGTTTAGGTGCCGAGCGCGCTCTGGTAGCCGAACAGCGCCGGCGTGCCGCCCGTCATCACGAACAGCAGGTTCTCGTTGCGCGGGCGCGTGCCTTCACCTTCATGCAGATGCGCCAGCAGACCGGCGAAGGCCTTGGCCGAATACACCGGATCGAGCAGCAGGCCTTCGTGCCGGGCCAGCAGGTGCAGCGCATCGAGCGACTCGGGCGTCGTGCGGCCGTAGCCGGGGCCGCGGCAGGCGTCGTCGATGCGGATGTCGACCGCCGTGATTTCGTCCTCCCCGCGCAACAGCGCGTGGCAGGCCCGCGCCAGTGCCAGCGTGTTCGCCTCGGCGACCGGCGCATCGGCCAGCACCGAAAAACCCTGCACCAGCCGGCGCCGCCCGAGCAGCGCGAAGCCCGCGACCAGGCCGGCCTGGCTGGCGCTGCTGCCGTTGGCGATCACGACGCGGTCGAAGCGCAGGCCCAACGCGTGCTCCTGGTCGGCGATCTCCAGCGCGCAATCGGCATAGCCGAGCGCCGACAGCGGCGAACTCGCGCCCGGTGGCAGCGGGTAGCTCCTGCGCCCCTGAGCCGCCGCTGCGATGAAGCCGGGCGCGGCGGACGCATCGGGCAGCGTCTGCACGCGTGCGCCGAACAGCCGACCCAGCAGCACGTTGCCGCTCACCAGCGTCTCGCCGGCCTGGCCTTCCAGCGGCCACAGGCCCAGCTCGCAGGCCAGGCCCAGGCGCGCCGCCGCAGCGGCAGCCAGGCGCGCACTGTTCGACTGCAGCGGGCCAACGCCGACCAGCACCTCCGCGCCCTGCGCCAGCGCGTCGCCCAGCAGGAATTCGAGCTTGCGCAGCTTGCTCCCACCGCCGCCGATGCCGCCCAGGTCGTCCCGCTTGACGAATAACTTCGCGCCACGGAGCACGGGCTCCAGCGCGGCTTCGAGGCGATGCAGGCGCTGGATCGGCGTGGGCCCGTCGAACAGGCGGGCACGCGGGTAGGGATCGAAACGGGTGGCGGGCATTTCAGTCGTTACTGATGCATGAAGCCGCGCGCGCGGCGAAGAACTGCTGCAGCTTCGGCCGCGCGAAATCCACGAAGGCCCGCACCTTGGGCACCGCGAGCCGCCCCTGCGGCGCCACCAGGTGCACCGGCAACGGCGCGTGCTCGTGCCCGGCCAGGATGATGCGCAGCCGGCCGGCCGCCACCTCCTCGGCCACGTGGTACGAGAACAGGCGCACGATGCCCCGCCCCTCGACGGCCGATGCCACCGCGGCGCGCACGCTGTTGACGACGAAGCGCGGCGCGAACTGCACGCTGCGCGCCATCGTCGAGCCCGGCAGCGGCGGAAAGCTCCACGAGTCCAGGCCGAAGTGCGTCATCGCGATCAGTTGGTGCGACTCCAGGTCCGCCGGCTCCACGATCGGCTCGTGGCGCGCCAGGTAGCGCGGCGAGGCGGCGAGCACGCGCCGCACCTCACCGATCGGCAGCGCCACCAGGTTCGAATCGGGCAGGTGCGCCAGGCGCAGCGCCACGTCGATTCCTTCGTCGATCAGGTTGGCCGGGCGGTCCAGCAGATGCAGCCGCGCCGACACCTCGGGATGCCGGTCGAGGAAGGCATCGAGTACCGGGCGGATCAGTCCTTCGCCGGCCGCCACCGGCGCGGTGATCGTCAGCATGCCGCGCGGCGCGCTGCGCTCGCCGCCGGCGGCCAGGTCGGCCTCTTCCAGATCGGTCAGGATGCGGCGGCAGGCCAGCGCATAGCGCTCGCCCGCCTCGCTGAGCCGGATCGCGCGCGTCGTGCGGTGCAGCAGCTCGGTGCCCACGCGCTCCTCCAGGAAGGCGATCGCCCGGCTCACCGCCGCCGGCGATTTGCCGAGCTTGCGCCCGGCGCCGGCGAGGCTACCCTCGTCGAGCGCCGCCACGAACACCTTCATCGCGTCGATGCGGTCCACGTTCTTCCTGTCTGCCTGCCGGCAAGTGAATGACCGAGGCACCAAGCATACGGGCCTCGGCCATCCTCCTTAGCCGATGGCGGCACGTTGGCGCCGGAACTCCAGCGCAGGAAGCCCGCCCCAGCCCCAGTTGTCGGTATCGACCTCCTCGATGACGACGAAGGTGCTCTCCGGCGGCTTGTTCAGCACCTGCTGCAGCAGTTCGGTGGCGCCGCGGATCAGCGCCGCCTTCTCGGCCGCGGTGACGGAATCCGCGCCCGGCTGCGTGCCTTCGCGGGTGACCTGGATGGTGACGATGGGCATGGCGTCGCTCCTCAGTGGCCGGCGCTCTGGCCGCCGTCCACGTGCAGGATCTCGCCGGTGATGAAGTTCGCGCCATCGAGGAAGAGCACCGCGTCGACGATGTCGCCGATCTCGCCCATGCGGCCCACCGGGTGCAGCGAGGCCAGCACGCCGTGCGTCTCGGGCGCATGCATCGGCGTCTTGATGATGCCGGGCGAGACAATGTTGAAGCGGATGTTGCGCCCGGCGTACTCGATTGCCAGCGACTTCGTCGCGGCGTTCAGGCCGCCCTTGGTCAGCGAGGCCAGCGCCGAGGGCACGTTCGAATTGGCATGGTCCACCAGGCTCGTCGAGATGCTGACGACGTGGCCGCCGTTGCCGGCGCGCTCCATCGCCGCGACCGCGGCCTGCGTGATGTGGAAGAAGCCGGCCACGTTGGTGGCGATCTTGGCCGCGAAGTCTTCGGCCGTGTACTGCGTGAAGGGCTTGGCGATGAAGACGCCCGCGTTGTTCACCAGCAGGTCGACGCGGCCGAAGCGGGCCACGCCTTCCTCGACGACGCGCCGGGCCGTCTCCGGCGAGCCGATATCGCCCGCGATGGCGAGCACGCCGGGGTCGGCCGAAGGCTGGATCGACCGCGAGGTGGCGATCACGCCGTAGCCCCGTTCGCGCAAGGCCTTGACCAGGCCGGCGCCGATACCTTGCGAGGCGCCGGTGACGATGGCGACCTTCTGTTGCTTGTTGCTGCTGCTCATGATGAGGATCTCTTCTTTCTGTGCTGAACCGATCGGATCGACCGTGAATCCAATCTAGTTGCCACCGCCGCAAGAAAGAATGGACGCGAGCCGACAGACAGTCTTCCGCGCATCGGTGGAATACCGCGGGCCACTAGAATCCCGCCACTCCATGCCCACGGGCACGGAGCTTCGCTAGGGGTGCCGATCCGCAAGGCTTGGCTGAGAGAGTCCCTTTGAACCTGATTGAGGTAATCCTCGCGCAGGGAAGCCGGATGAACGGGTGCTTGCGCCTGCTTGGCCTTCATCCCATTTCCTGCCATCCGTGACGGAAACGACGATGGCAAACGACGACGACAACAAGACCCTGAATTCCATTCCCGCTCAGCAGCGGGTCTTCGGCCTGGGCGATCACATGGCGCTGTGGTTCAGCCTCGGCGTGGGACTGTTGGTGATGCAGGTCGGCGCCTACCTGATGCCGGCCCTGAGCGTGCCGCAGGCGCTGGCCGTGGTGCTCATCGGCTCGGCGCTGGGCGCGGGGCTGCTGGCCTGGGTCGCGTCGCTGGGCTGCCGGCACGGGCTGTCCACCGCGCAGCTGATCGGCGCCAGCCTGGGCCAGCGCTTCGCCGCGCTGCCGGTGGGGCTCAACATCATCCAGTTGCTCGGCTGGACGGCCTTCGAGCTCGTCGTGATGCGCGACGGCACCGTCGCCATAACGCGCCAGTTGAGCGGATTGAGCGGCGTCAGCGGCGCCGAGTCGCCATGGCTGCCGGTGGTGGCCACGCTCGCCTGGGGCACGCTGCTGGTGGCGCTGGCCGCGGGCTCGATGGTGACGCTGGTGCGCCGCTTCGTCAGCCGCTTCGGCCTGCCGCTGGTGCTGATGTCGCTGCTGTGGCTGAGCTGGCAGTTCGGCCGCAGCATCGCCGCGCAGGGCTTAGCGACATGGTGGCACCGACCCGGCGACGGTTCCATGAGCCTGCTCGCCGCGCTGGACCTGGTCATCGCGATGCCGGTCTCCTGGCTGCCCCTGGTGGCCGACTACGCGCGCTACGGCCGCACACCTGGCGGCGCCCTGCGCGGCACCTGGCTCGGCTACGTGCTGGCCAACGTCTGGTGCTATGCGTTGGGCCTGCTCGTCGTCAGCGCCGTGCCGCCCGGCACCGACCTCGTCGCCGCGCTGCTGCTGGCCCAGGGCGGCCTGCTGGCCTTCGGCCTGATCCTGATCGACGAGACCGACAACGCCTACGGCGACGTGCACTCGGGCGCGGTCTCGATCCACTTCCTGACTTCGAAATTCAGCGTGCGCCGCGCCGGCATGGCCCTGGCCGTGATCGCCACCGGCTGCGCACTGGCGCTGCCGATGCACAGCCTGGAGCCCTTCCTGCTGATGCTCAGCTCGATCTTCGTGCCGCTGTTCGGGGTGGTGCTGTCGCAATTGGCCGGGCGCAGTGAGATGCCGGTTGAAACGTCGTGGCGCTGGGGCCCGGCTCTGGTTTGGCTGATGGGCATCGCCTGCTTCCATGTGATCGCACAACTGCGGCCGGAGTGGGGTTCGGCGTTGCCGAGCTTGGCGCTGACGCTGGTACTCGGCAGCCTCGTGCGGCGCGGCGCAACGGCCACGGGGCGCCGCGCCGTCGCGTGATCTGCGGCTGGCTGAGTCTGGGTGGTTCCGTGGCCGCGACGCCGGGGTTGCCGAGAGTGATCCGCGCTAGGGCCGGGGTGGCATGCGGCAGCTTGAATCCGCCAGCGTATCCAGTCGCTCATCCGGCGGCGCGAACTGGCGCAGTCGACCATTTGCTGACATACGGTCAGGCGGGTCGGGCGACAGCTTCGTGCGCTTTGCAGCCGCTCGTTGTGTCCGAGTCGACGACAGCAGTGGGTCGGTCACGATCCTTCACTAATCGGCTCGGAACGTCGGCTTCCAGCCTAACCCGGACCTACCGTCGACAGTTGCCAGCAACGCGTCAATCCATTGGCTGCGCGCCGACTGGCGACACCAGAGCTTGTCGCCGGTTGGCCGATGGCAACGAACGCGGCTTCGAACAGTAGCGCGTCGGCAAGCGATCCAATCGCAGATCAAGAGCGAGCATGCGCCCCCAACAAATCGCCAATCCCACGGCTGGCGACCGGCATCACGCAGCGACGCCGAACCCGAGTCAAGGCCCAGCCAGATCACGATCCAGCAGGCAGTCGATGAAGGCACTCAGCGCCGGCGGCAGGTGGCGCCGATTCGAGTAGTAGAGGAACAGCCCCGGCCGCGTGACCGACCAGTCGGCGAGGATCTGCACCAGCCGCCCATGGGCGAGATGCTCGTCGGCGCGCTGGCGCTCAAAGGCATAGGCGATGCCCAGCCCTTGCAGCGCCGCCTCGACGCCGATGTCCGCGTTGTTGGTGACCAGGGGGCCTTCCACTTCGACCTCGAGCCGCTTGCCCTTCTTCGCGAACTCCCAGCGGTAGGCCCGGCCGTCGACCTGCAGCCGCCAGTTGATGCAGGCATGGCCGTGCAGGTCGGCGGGTGAACGCGGCGTGCCGCGACGCGCGAGGTAGTCCGGTGAAGCGACGGCGATCATCTTCACGTCCGGCGTCAGGCGCACGGCGATCATGTCCTTCTCCAGCCGCCCGCCCACGCGGATGCCAGCGTCGAAGCGGCCGGCGACGATGTCGCTCAGCGCGTCGTCGACCACGATGTCCAGCGCCACGTCGGGGTGCGCACGATGGAACCGGCCCAGCCGGGGCGCGATGATCTGCCGCGCGGCCATTCCCAGCGTATTGATGCGCAGCGTTCCGCCGGTCCGGCCCGCTGCTGCGCTGGCCTCGGCCACCGCATCGGCCATCTCCTGGAACAGCGGCGCGATGCGGCCGTACAACTGATCCCCGGCGGCCGTTGGCGCCACGCTGCGCGTGGTGCGGTTCAGCAGCCTAGCGCCAAGCCGGGCTTCGAGCTGACGGATGGTCTGGCTCAGCGCCGAGGGCGAGAGCCCGAGATGCTCCGCCGCGCGCGCAAAGCTCGCCCGCTCGACCACGGCGGCAAAAGCCTTCAGCTCGGCGAAGTCGGAACCGCGCATTCTGTATCTCTTGCTACATAGACAATTCAGATTCTAGGCCATTCACTAAACTCTCCCGCGGCCGCATCCTGACGACTTCATCACCAAGGAATTCGTCTCATGACTGCCCTGTCCCTCCCCGATCCGATCGCCGCCTACTTCGCGGCCGACAGACAGAATCCCGAGGCCGTGGCCCGATGCTTCACCGCGCAAGCCGTGGTGAAGGACGAGGGCCGCTCGCACGCCGGCCTTGACGCCATCAGGGCATGGAAGGCCGCGGCAACGGCCCAATACACGTACACGAGCGAGCCGTTCGCACTGGCGCAGAAGGAGGGGCGCCACATCGTCGCCAGCCGGGTGGCCGGCAACTTCCCCGGTAGCCCGGTCGATCTCCGCTACGAGTTCCGCCTCGAACGCGGCCTGATCGCATCCTTGGAGATCACCGCATGAGCTTCGATCTGCAACTGGCAGGCCGGCGTGCGCTGGTCACCGGCGGCACCAAGGGTGTGGGCGCAGCGGTCGTGCAGGGCCTGCGCGATGCGGGTGTGCAGGTCGCGGCCACGGCGCGTACCGTGCCTGCGCGTCCGACCGAAGGGGTGCACTACATCGCGGCCGATCTCTCGACGGCCGAAGGCGCGGCCGCGGTCGCGCAGTCGGTGCTCCAGCGATGGGGCGGCGTCGACATCCTGGTCAACGTGCTCGGCGGCTCGAGCGCGCCGGGTGGCGGCTTCGCGGCCCTGGACGATGCGCAGTGGTCCAGCGAGCTGGACCAGAACCTGATGCCGGCCGTGCGGCTTGACCGCGCACTGCTGCCCGCCATGCTGGCTCAAGGCTCGGGCGTCATCGTCCACGTCAGTTCAATCCAGCGCCTGCTACCGCTGCCGGAGTCGACGATCGCCTACGCGGCGGCCAAGGCGGCCTTGTCCACCTACAGCAAGGCACTGTCGAAGGAGGTGACGCCGAAGGGCGTCCGCGTGGTGCGGGTCTCGCCCGGCTGGATCGAGACCGAAGCCGCCGTGGCGCTGGCCGAGCGCTTGGCGGCCCAGGCCGGCACGGACTACGAAGGCGGCAAGCGGATCATCATGCAGTCGCTCGGCGGCATCCCTCTCGGCCGCCCCGCCAAACCGCAGGAGGTGGCCGACCTGATTGCCTTCCTCGTGTCGCCGCGGGCAGCTTCGATTTCGGGCTCGGAGCATTTGATAGACGGAGGCACGGTGCCGACCGTCTAGATCCCGCCCGGCCGGGCGACTTCTTCGTCCAAGACATGAACCCGCCTCGTACCGTGATGCTTTCCGCAAGGGGCACACGCGTCGTCACGCCCGCGAAACAGGCGCTGCGCTATCGTCCGGACGGGGGGTCAAAAGCCCCCTAACCCTATTTTTCGACTGACACAGCGGCGAATGATGACGAGCAAGAAAGTCTGGCACAAAGGCCTGCAGTTTTCGGCGGAGGTCGCTCCGTTTGTCTCCAGGATGAGCCTGGTGGACGATCACCGGGAGAACCTGCTGCGCCTGCAGGGCGTGTGGGACAGCCTCGCCCTGCTGGGCCAGATGAGCGGTGCCGCCGCCGACATGGGCGACACCCGCAGCGCCTTCCAGGCGCTCAGCGGCACCTTGCTCGACAGCCTCGCCCGCCGCCTGCTGTCCAACAGCGTGCATCGCCTGCGCGGCAAGGCGAAGGTGGCGATCGACATCCTCGTGCGCAACCTGTTCGAGCGCACGGCCGACGTCGGTTTCCTCGCGGCCGATGGCCCGCTACGCGAGCACGTGTCGCTGTGCGCCGACCCGGCGAGCACGCCCGAGCAGCAGGCGGCCAGCCGCGCCTCGCTGGAAGCGCGTTTTCGCGCCTACGTGGACAAGTATTCGGTATATGACGACATCGTCGTGCTCTCGCCGCAGGGCCGCGTGCTGGCGCGCCTGGATCGCAGCGTGGCGGATGCAACGTCCTGCAGCGACCCGCTGATCGCCAGCGCGCTGCGCCCCGGCACGCCCTTCGTCGAACGCTATGGCGCGCTCGACGTGCTCGGCGGCCGCACGAGCCTGGTCTATGCCAGCGCGATCAGCACCGCGTCCGGTGCCGGCGGCGTGCTGTGCCTGTCTTTCCGCCTGGCCGACGAGATGCGCGGCGTGTTCAGCCAGTTGCTGCGGCAGGAGGCTGCCGGTGACCGCACGGTGCTGGCCTTGCTCGACCCGCAGGGCCAGGTCCTGCTGAGTTCCGATCGCTGGCAGATCCCGCCCGGCGCCGAATTGCCGCCGGTGGACAAGCACCAGCGCGTGGTGTTCGCCGGCCGCGACTACCTGGCCGTTGCCGTCGAGGCTTCGGGTTATGAGGGCTATCGCGGGCCGGGCTGGTCGGCGCTGGCGCTGCTGCCGGTCGAGCATGCCTTCGATGCGGCGGCGCAGGACGACGATGACCTGCAGCAGGATTTCGCCGCACTGGCGGCCGGGCTCGACACGCGCGAGCTGTTCGACGCCGAGCTGCGCGGCATTCCGCTGGAGGCCGCGCGCATCCAGCGCGACCTGCAGCGCTCGCTATGGAACGGCAAGCTGCGCAGCCGCCTGCAGAGCGATGGCAATGCCGAGTTCGCCGTGACCCTGCTCAACGAGGTGGAGCGCACCGGGCAGCAGCTGCGCCAGGTGTTCGAGCAGGCCATCGGCAACCTGCAGAACTCGGCGCTGGCCGCCGTCTTCGACGAGGTGCTGTTCCATGCGCGCCTGGCGATCGACATCATGGATCGCAACCTCTACGAGCGCGCCAACGACGTGCGCTGGTGGGCGCTCGATGCCAAGCTGCAGCAGGCGCTGCAGAAGGCCGCGCAAGGCGATGCGGCCGCAGCCCAGCGCGAGGCCGAACTCGTACTCCGCCGCATCAACGGGCTCTACACCGTCTATTCGCTGCTGCTCGTGTTCGACAGGACGGGCCGCGTCATCGCCGTGTCGGACCCCGCGCAGGCCCAGCGCCATGTCGGCCGCCAGCTCGATGAAGCCTGGGTGGCGCAGGCCCTGGCCTTGCGCGACCGCGAGCGCTACGTCGTCTCGCCGCACGAATCCAGCGGGCTCTATGCGGATCGTGCCAGCTATGTCTATGCCACGTCCCTGCCCGCACCCGGCGACGCGCAGACCGTCGTCGGCGGCCTGGCCATCGTGTTCGACGGCGAGGCGCAGTTCGCCGCGATGCTGGGCGACGCGCTGCCGCAGCGCAGCGGCGCGACGGGCCTGTTCCTGGCGCGCTCGGGCCGCATCGTCTCCAGCAGCGACGAGGACCGCTGGCCCGTTGGCGCCACGGGGCCCTTGTCCGCCGACCTGCTGGGCAAGCTGGCGGCCGGCGAATCGCGCTCGGTCGAGCTGGCGATCGACGGCGTCGTTCATGCGGTCGGCTTGTCGCTGTCCGCCGGCTACCGCGAATACCGGCGCGGCGCCGCGCCGGCGGCGGAGGACGTGATTGCCGTCGTGCTGCAGCCGCTGGGGCCGCGTCTGCATTCGCGGGTGCAGGACGAGGCGTCCGGCTTCGTCGCGCCGCAGATGGGCGTCACCCACCGCAGCGAAGGCGACGGCAAGCACATCGACATCGCCAGCTTCAGCGTGGCCGGCCGCGCGCTGGGCCTGCCGGCCCACGCCGTGCTCGAAGCGCTGATGGCGCCGCGACTGACCGCGCTACCCAATGCACCGGGCGCGCTCGTCGGCATGATCGAGCACCGCGACCGGATGCTGCCCGTGCTCGATCTCGGCCTGCTGCTCGGCGAGCCCGCCTGCAGCGCGGACTCCCTGGTGCTGGTTTGCCGCACGCCGGCCGGACAGGCCCTGGCGCTGCGGGTGCAGGCGCTGGGTCAGGTGTTCGGCGTGGCGCCCGAACAGATCCACGCCAGCCCGACGCGTGCGGGCCTGACCGGACCGACCCGGCTGGTGCGTGGCGGCGGTGTCGGCATGTTGAGCCTGCTGGATGTGCAGAGCCTGTGGGCCGGGATGCAAGGCACGACGCCCCTGGTCGATCTGGAGGATGGCGACACGCTGATGCTGTCGCAGTGAGTTCTGACGGGATCTATCGCTTGATCGCCGCCCGCGGCGCGAATCCATGGTTCAGCGGGCCGTGGCCGCTGCCGACGCGCACGTCCGCCCCGCTTGCCATCGCCGCGCGCACATAGCTGCGCGCCAGGACGATGGCCTCACGCAGCGGCAGTTCCAGCGCCAGCCCGCAGGCGATCGCGCTGGACAAGGTGCAGCCGGTGCCATGCGTGTTGCGGCTGGCAATGCGCGCGGCCTGCCAGCGCTGGATGCCGGTGCCGTCCAGCAGCAGGTCGATCACCTCCTCGCCGGGCAGATGGCCGCCCTTGAGCAGCACGGCGTGGGCGCCCAACGCCTGCAGGTCGCGGGCGGCCGGCTCCAGCGCGGCGGCGTCGGCCAGCGTGCGCTCCAGCAGCCAGCCGGCTTCGTCGAGGTTGGGCGTGATGACGGTGGCCAGCGGGAATAGCTCGCGCACGAGCACCGCCAGCGTGTCCTCGGCGATCAGCCGGTCGCCGCTGGTGGCGACCATCACCGGATCGAGCACGACGCGCTCGAAGCGGTGTCGCCGGATCGCATCAGCCACGACCCGCACGACCTCGGCGTTATGCAGCATGCCGATCTTGACGGCGTCGACGCCGATGTCCTCGGCCACCGCGTCGATCTGCGCGGCCAGGATCGCGGGCGGCAGCGGGTCGATCGCGCGCACGCCGAGCGTGTTCTGCGCGGTGATCGCGGTGATCGCGCTCATGCCGTAGCAGCCCAGCGCGGCGAAGGTCTTCAGGTCGGCCTGGATGCCGGCGCCGCCGCCGCTGTCGGAGCCGGCGATCGTCAGCACGCGGGCGTAGTGTTTGTCCTCGCTCATGTCGTTCCGTCCATCAGTTGACGCAAGCGGCGGGCCACGGCTTCCGGGTCGGCCGCCTTGCACAGCAGGCTGACGACGGCCAGGCCATCGGCACCGGCCGCCATCACGCCGGCCGCATTCTCGAAACCGATGCCACCGATCGCCACCAGCGGCCGCATCGTCATCGCGCGGATCCGCCGCACGCCGGCCAGGCCCAGCGGCGGCGCGGCGTCGGTCTTGGTGGAAGTGTCGAACACGGGGCTCAGGCCGTAGTAGTCGACCGGCGCGCGCTCGGCCGCGATCATCTGCGCGGCGGACTCGATCGACAGGCCGACGATGCTGCCCGGCGGCATCAGGCGGCGCACGTCCTCGGGCGCCATGTCGCGCTGGCCGACGTGCACGCCATCGGCCCCGCAGGCCAGCGCCACGTCCACGCGGTCGTTGATCAGCAGCGGCACGCCCAGCGGCGCCAGCAGCGCCTTCAGCGCGCGGGCGCGCTCGACGAAGGGCCGGGTGTCCAGCGCCTTCTCGCGCAGCTGCACGCAGGTGGCACCGCCGCGCACGGCGGCCTCAACGACCGCCTCGATGCCGCGCGTGCCGCACAGCGCGCTGTCGGTCACGAGGTGAAGTCGCAAATCAATTCGCTCAGTCATGGATCTTCAGCTTCAGCCGCACCAGGAAGCTCGCCTCGTCCAGCAGGTGCAGGCCGTCCAGCAGTTCGATCTGCATCCGGCCGACGCCGGCACCGGCCGCCTGCGTGCGCTCGGCCGCCATCTCGCCGACGACGCCCAGCACGGCCATGGCCGACAAGGTGGCGCGCCAGCGGTCAGGCTGCACCGCGGCGAAGGCGCCGACCAGCGCGCTGGCCGAGCAGCCAACGCCGGTGATGCGGGTCATCCACTGATGGCCGTTGGACAGCACCGCGTGCCGCCCTTGTGCATCGACGACGTGGTCGTCCGCGCCGCTGACGCAGACGGTGCCGCCGATGTCACGGGCCAGCGCCCGTGCCGCGTCCAGCGCCTCGCCGGAGGCGGCGGAGCTGTCCACGCCGCGGGTGCGCGCCGCCAGACCCGCCACGCTCATGATCTCGGAGCCGTTGCCGCGCACGATGCTCGGCGCGCCGGCCTGCATCAGCGCCGCCAGCGCTTCGTTGCGGTAGCGCGTGGCACCGGCGCCGACGGGGTCGACGACGACGGGGATGCCCCGCCCCTGCGCCGTCTGCAGCGCCAGCACCATCGCGCGGACCCAGTCCGGCTCCAGCGTGCCGATGTTCAGCACCAGCGCCTGGGCGATGCCGGCCATCTCCTGCACCTCTTCCAGCGCATGCGCCATCACCGGCGCGGCGCCGACGGCCAGCAGCGCGTTGGCGTTGTAGTTCATCACCACGAAGTTGGTGATGCTGTGCACCAGCGGCGACTGCGCGCGCACGGCCTGCAGGTCGGCCCACAGGTCCGCGGCGTTGATCAGATTGGAGGTAAGGCCCATCGCGATCGTCCTTCGTCAACAAAGCAGAGGGCGGCACGGGCGGAGAGAGGGCTGGGCTTTGAGGAGCCGTCGCTTCCCTACGCTGGCACGACCCAGGTCAGGTTCAAAGGGTGTTTCTCAGTCGGCGCCACCGAGTCCTCGTTGACCCGTCGTGCCGACACCCCTAGCGCTACGCCCCGTCCGCATTGCGGGCGGGGCTGGCGGATTATGAGTCTGTTTGAAAGAATGGCCCTCGCCTGCTTCACCTGCTTCACAGTCTGGGAGAGCTTCGAGATGAACCTGCCGCTGCGCACCGCCCTCGCCAGGCTGACCTTCCTCGCCGCACTGCCCGCGGCCACGGCGCAGGTGCTCTACAACCCCGCCACCGGCCCGACGAACCCGGCGCTAACGGGCTGGCTCGACGGATCGCTGATCGGCGCCAGCGCCAGCTACGGCAGCAGCGGCGCGCAGGTGACGCCGTCGGCCGGCAATGCGGCGATCGCGGGCTGGTCCAACTATCCGGCGCTGCTGGCCCTCAACGGCGCGCTGCCGCCGGTCAACGCGGCCTTCCCGGTGCTGGACGCCACGGCCGGCTACACGCTGAGCCTCGACATGGTGCTGTCCAGCGAAGACCACAGCGGCAATGCCAACCGCGCCGGCTTCTCGGTGACGCTGATCGGCAGCGACCGCAAGGGCGTGGAGATCGGCTTCCAGAGCGACCGGATCTTTGCGCAGAACCTGCTCGGCAACAGCTTCGTCGCCGGAGAGAGCACCGCCGACCCGACGCTGGTGGCCGCCGCCTTCGCGCCGAACCATCGCTGGGACCTGGAGGTCCAGGGCGACCGCTACCAGTTGCTGGTCAACGGCCTGCCGGTGCTCTCGGGCGCGCTGCACGACTATTCGAGCTACACCGGCACCGGCGCCAACGCCTACCGGACGCCGAACTTCCTCTTCCTCGGCGACAACACGACGTCGGCCGGGGCCAGCTTCCTGCTGGGCTACGCGGCCATCAGCGCCGTGCCGGAGCCGGCGCCGTGGGCGCTGCTGGCGCTGGGCGGCATCGCGCTGGTGGCACGCCGCGGCGCGTCACGCCGCTTCTTCAGCTGAAGTCGTCGCTGCCGCCACCACCGCCGACGTCGCTGCTACTGTCGCTGCCGCCGAAGTCGAAGCCCGCATCGGAGCCGCCGACATCGATGCCGCCGCCGTCGTTGCGGCCGAGGCGCTGGTCATCGTCCACCTCGTGCAGCGAGCCCGAGCCGCCGCCGAAGGCACTGCCGCGGTCGTCACGGCGTTCATGGGCCGAGGCGCTGCCGGCCAGGATCGAGCCGAGCACCGCGCCGCCACCGACCATCGCCGCGTCGCGCAGGAAACCGCCGCCGGCCGATGGCTGGCCGTAGCCGGGGCCATAGCCAGGACCGTAGCCCGGTCCGCCCTGCCCGCGGGCCGCGGCGATCTGGGCCTCTCGGTCCAGCTGTTCCTGCTGCTCACGGCGCAGGCGCTCGCTCGGGCGCTCCTCGCCTCGTAGCTCGGCCGCCAAGTCGCGGGCGCGCAGCACCAGCGCCTGCGTCGGGCCGAAGTCGCTGCGCGAGGCCAGGCTCGACTGATGCGCGCTCAGGTCGCTCTTCACCAGGCGGATGCGGTCGTAGTTGCCCAGGCGCTGCGCTTCGCTCAGCGCGGGGTTGGCATCGCTGACGAGCTGGGCATCGGCCAGGTCTTTGCTCGCATCGTTCAACTCGCTCGCCCAGCGGTCGCGCTGTTGCTTCAGCCCGGCGCCGCCAGAGCGGCGCGACACCAGGACCAGCACGACCAGCAACACGCCGGCCGCGACGAAGATCCAGAACATGCCGCCGCTGCGGTGCTCGGGCTCAGGCGCGGGTGCTGGCTCACGCCGCGGCTCCGGTGCAACGGGCGCCACGACGGCGGGCGCCTCGGCCGCCGCCGTGAGGGTGCCGGCGCCGACACCGAGCCGCGCCTTCATCTGCGCCAATTGCTCCCTGTTGCCGGCAAAGCGCTCGTCCGGCGCCACGCGCTCGGCACTGGCCAGCGCATCGCGGGCCGCCGCGGTCTTGCCCTGCTTCTCGAGCACCTGGGCGTACCAGTAGTAAGCCAGCGCATTGTCCGGATGCTTCTTCAGCACCTCGGTCAGCCGCTCTTCGGCCTGCGGCCAGCGGCCGGCGACCATGTCGGCCTTGATGTCGTCCTTGGGGTCGGCGTGGGCGCCGAGCGCCAGCATTGCCAGGCCCAGGGCCAGCAAGGCGCGCCGGGCGAAAGACAGGAGGGAGGTGGATTGGTTCATGGCATCCATCAGCTGCGGGCACCGGGGCGGTGCTTCAAGGGCGCACTGTACTGCTGCCAGCCATGAAAAAAGGCCCCGCAGGGCCTTCGTCGTCGGGTCTTAAGCCCAGGTTCAGCCCGCGGTCAGTTCCGGTCTAGGCCTGGATGCCGCCGCCGAATGCCGAGCGGCGCTCGGCCTTGCCCATCGCCGAGTAGAGGCCCGTGGGGACGCCGGGCATCAGCACATCGATCGCGCGATCCAGCGAGGCGGTGGCGCGGGCCAGCGATTCGCGCTGGGCTGCCACGCGGCCACCCGCCTGGGCCAGGCGCTGGCGCAGGCCAGGGGGCACGCCACCGGTGCGCGCAGCCTCGCCGAAGCTGCCGATCGCCACGGCCAGCGCCTTCTGCAGCTGGACGGCGTGGGCCTCGATGGCCGCGCTGTCGCGGCTCATCAGCGCCTCACCGAGCAGGTTTAGGCAGCCCTCGACGGCGAGCAGCGGCTGCTCCAGCTTCTGAGGGATATCGGCGGTGTGCTGCTCGAAGGACATAGGTCGATCGTTGTTTCGGGTTGGATCAGTGCGACGAGTTGCCGCGGCTCAGCAGTTCCTGGGCGTTCGAAATCATCTTGCCGGCGATCGCGTCCGCGTTGATGGTGAACTTGCCGTCGGAAATCGCCTGGGAAATGCGTGCGACCTTGGCGGCGTCGAAGCTGCCGTCGTCCGAGGCGGCCATCAGGCTCGCCGCAGTGGGCGACAGTTCCAATTGCGCGCTGGCTTCCGGCTCGGCCGGCGTCGACGATGTGGCCGGGCTGGTCGTGCCGGCGGGCCGGCCGGCCTTGGCGCTGGCCGGCTTGTCGGCATTGACTGCCGCTGCGGCCGATTCGTGACTGGTTCCGATCTTCATGCTGTTCTCCGTGGTGCGGGGCTGTTCGCCCATCGCCCCATTCCAAAAATGCCATGGGGGTTGATCGTGTTATCGACCCGCCCGCTGGAGACTTTAGGACTTTCGGAAATTTCGTGTGAATCGTGGGTCACAGCACAACCTCCACCCGCCGTTCGCCGACGACGCGGCCGGTCACCGTGCGGCCGCTTTCCATGCGCACCCGCGCGTCCGAGCCTTCCAGCCCGACCGAGAGCGCTTGGCCGTCGGCAGCGATCGCGTAGCCATCGCCGGACACCTTCACCTGCACCGTGTCGCCGGCCTCGAACCAGCGACGCTTGGCCAGGCTGGTGCTGCGCACCGCCTGCCCCGCCTCCAGTGAGCGGCTCAGGCTGCGGCCGGCCAGGTCCTCCGCGTCGGTGAACACGGCGCCGGGCTCGGCAGCTATGTCTATTTCGGCCGTCGCGAGATTCTCTTGAGTCAGAAGGGACCCCGTGACCAGGGGACCCTGCGCGACCAGCGCCTTCGCGTACACCTTGACCTGCACCGGCACGCTGACGTTCCACTTCGCCAGGCCGTCCACGCACTTGAGGCCGATCCGCGAGCGGCCCCACATGTGCAGGCCCTGCGGCAGGTAGGGCTGGATCTGGCGGCACGCGGCCAGCTTCAGCTGCGGCGCGAGCTGGCCCACCTGCACGTCCACCCGCGCGCTCTTCGGCGCCGCCGCCGCCGCGGCCAGCTGCGCGAGCTGCTGAACCTGGGCGATCACCGCCGGGTCCAGGCTCTGGGCGGCCGGCGCCTGGGCACGCACCGGCAGCCCCGTGAGCACGGCGGCCGACAGCAGGAACCAGTACGGACGAATGTGAAGCATGGCCGGAACTTTAGGCGCCGGCCGCCCTGCCCTTGGCCCGAAATGCATGCCAAAGCCCTTGCTTATCCCGCTAATGTTTTCGGGGTCGCCGTCGAACAATGCCGTTCAACTCGCCATAAAGGCGATCGGACCGCCCCATGTTGAACCGACTGACCGACTCGCTGAACTTCCAGAGCCAGGCCCTGAGCCTGCGGTCGGAGCGCCAGCGTCTGCTCGCCAGCAACATCGCCAACGCCGACACGCCCGGCTACCAGGCGCGCGAGATGGATTTCGCCACCGCGCTGAAGGAAGCCACCGCCGGCACGGCCGTCCCCGGCGCCATGGCCGCCACCCAGGCCGGCCACATGAGCCCGGCCGCCGGCGCCCGCAGCGATGCGCAGAAGGAATACGCGCTGTCCTCGCAGACCAGCCTGGACAGCAACACGGTGGACATGGACCGCGAGCGCGCCAGCTTCGCCGACAACTCGGTCAAGTACGAGGCCACGCTGCGATTCCTCAGCGGCCAAATAAAAACGACGCTGGACGCGATGAAGTCGCCGAACGCGTCGTGACCTGAAGACGGGAGGCTGTAAATGTCCATGTTCCAGATCTTCAGCATCTCCGGCAGCGCGGTCAGCTCGCAGAGCCAGCGGCTGAACGTCGTTGCCAGCAACCTGGCCAACGTCGACACCGTCGCCGGACCGGACGGCGCGGCCTACAAGGCGCGGCAGGTCGTGTTCCAGACGGCGCTGGTCGGCGCCAGCGACGACCCGGGCTCCGCCGGCGTCAAGGTCAGCAACATCACCGAAGACCAGGCGCCCGGCCGCCGCGTGCTCGACCCGCACCACCCGCAGGCCGACGCCGATGGCTACGTGACCTACAGCAACGTCAACGCGGTCGAGGAGATGGTCAACATGATCTCGGCCTCGCGCTCCTACCAGAACAACATCGAAGTGATGGGCACGGCCAAGAGCCTGCTGCTCAAGACCCTGCAGCTCGGCCAGGGCTGAGCAACGACGCATCCGCCCAGATAACGGAGTACTTCCATGGACACCTCTTCGGTCGCCAACAACCCGACGGACCCGTACGCGGCCTTGAACACCAAGAACGCCGGCTCGAGCACCAGCGCCACCGCCGGTGCCGCCGACACGCAGGACCGCTTCCTGAAGCTGCTGGTCGCGCAGATGCAGAACCAGGATCCGATGAACCCGATGGACAACGCGCAGGTGACGACGCAGCTGGCGCAGATCCAGACGGTGACGGGCATCGACACGCTGAACACCAGCATCGGCACGCTGGGCTCGCAGTTCACGCAGATGCAGGCGCTGCAAGGCGTCTCGCTGATGGGCCACGACGTCAGCACCCAGGGCAACCAGCTCAACATGATCGACGACAAGGGCGAAGGCGGCTATCAGCTCAGTTCCGCCTCCACCGCCACGCAGCTGGACGTGCTGAACGCCGCCGGCGCCGTCGTCTACACCGAGCAGCTGGGCCCGCAGGGCACCGGCATGCAGACCTTCAACGTGCCGGCGGACCAGCTGCCCGCGGACACCGCCGGCCTGACCTTCAAGATCACGGCCACCAGCCCCAAGCAGACCATCACCGCCAACACCTACGCGCACGACCGCGTGGTGGCCGTCAACACGAACGGCACGACGCTGAGCCTGCAGCTCCAGACCATGGGCAACGTGCCCTACGCCAGCGTCACCGCCGTCGACTGACCCGACGCCCCAACCCGAAGCACCCGCCGCACCCGCAGCAGCAAGGAACCCGCATCATGAGCTTCCAACAAGGCCTCTCCGGACTGAACGCTTCCAGCAAGAACCTGGACGTCATCGGCAACAACATCGCCAACGTCAACACCTACGGCTCCAAGGCCTCGCGTGCGGAGTTCGCCGACATCTACGCCAGCGCGATGAACGGCGCCGGCACGAACAACATCGGCATCGGCACCACGCTGCAGGCGGTGGCCCAG
>Ga0247779_1000305_pt1 | contig 34364 bp, 30 predicted proteins | sample UWRJL221509R5_FD_179925 | JGI IMG/M metagenome (GOLD analysis project Ga0247779, IMG submission 179925) | Plant litter microbial communities from Arlington Agricultural Research Station in Wisconsin, United States - UWRJ-L221-509R-5 | ecosystem: Environmental > Terrestrial > Plant litter >...
AAGACTTTTCGAATCCGGCGCCATTCAAGTGTTGGTTGCCTCGAAGGTATTATACATTCTAACGTCTTAATTCTAGTGTTAATGTGAATATTTGCCAGGACACTGCGTGGAGTCTCCCGGTCGCTAGTTATATGGTCATCATTATGGGTGTTCAATTTTATGAAGGAAAGGAACATAGGTATATCGATTACCCAGTCATGGATGTCTTACAGATGATGGGTAAAGCTTGCCGGCCATTGGAGGACGAAAACAGTCGATGCGTCCTAATGTGTCAACAGACTCGCAAAGACTTTTACAAGAAGTTCCTTTCGGAAGGTCTCCCCATAGAGTCGCATCTTCCCACTCATTTACTCCACGATTATTTCCTCGCAGAGATAGCTGTAAAAACGATCGAGAATAAACAGGATGCCATGGTTAATATCTTTCCTTCCTTCTTATATTCCATCCAATGACGAATTCATTTATAGGACGTGTTAACATGGACATACTTCTATAAGCGGATGCTAGAAAATCCAAATTACTACAATCTTCACAACACCAGTCATCAACACGTATCGGACCATCTTTCGGAGCTCGTGGAGACCACTCTGAACGACCTAGTTAATTCAAAATGTATTGCGATTGGTGAGTATCTTAGAAATTTTGCTATGTGCCTTGTCTGATACATTGAAATAGAGGATGAAATGGATGTTTCGCCCCTCAACTTGGGTATGATTGCTGCTTACTACAACATCTCATGTAAGCTATTTTCGATGACGTTTCTTTGTCCATGACGCTCATTTTTTCTTCATTCAGATGTTACTGTCGAGGTGTACACCCTGTCACTTAAAGAACGCACGAAGTTGAAGGGCTTACTTGAGGTTGTTTCCTCTTCTGCGGAATTTGAAAATATCCCAATCCGTCGACACGAAGATGCGCTTCTTCGTCGCATTTACGACCGTGTACCTGTGAAACTTGACCAGGTTGACTTCGAAGCACCGCACTTCAAAACATTTTTGCTTCTTCAAGCCCATTTCTCTCGTCTGCAACTTCCTCCGGATCTGGCAGCGGACCAAGTTCTTGTCCTTGAAAAGGTTTTGAATCTTCTTTCGGCATGCGTTGACGTCATGTCTTCCAACGCTTGGTTGAATGCTCTCGGCGCTATGGATCTGTCCCAAATGTGTGTGCAAGCGATGTGGGAGACAGATTCTCCCTTGAAGCAGATTCCTCATTTCGAGGCTGACGTACGTCCCCTTTTTGTGATATTCTCACATAATACTTACCAATACCTTCTGCTAGGTAATAAAACGGTGCAAAGATGCCGGCGTCGAGTCGGTATACGATGTTATGGAAATGGAGGATGACCAACGTAATGAATTGCTACAAATGACTCCAGTTCAAATGTGAGTCTCATTTTGACAGCGCTAATGTTCTAAATGCTGATCATTTTCACAGGCGTGATGTTGCTACATTTGTCAACTCGTATCCCACCCTCGATGTCACACATGAGTTGGTCAAAGGAGAGTATACTGCAGGATCTTCCATCTTCTTGAAAGTGGCTCTGGCACGTGACGCCGATGAAGATGATCAGAGTGACCAAACTGTAGTTGCGCCATTCTATCCTTTGAAGAAGCTGGCGAATTGGTGGCTCGTTGTGGGCGATGCTGCGAGTCGCCAACTACTTGTCATCAAAAGGGTCACCGTCTCGAAGAGCTTATCCGTTAAGCTCGAGTTCTCTCTTCCCAAAGGCACCCATTCGCTCAAGTTATATGTCATTTGCGACTCCTACATGGGCGCCGACCACGATATTGCCCTAGACCCCATCGAAGTGGCTGAAGGAGAAGACAGTGATAGCGACGAGGATATGGATAGTGAGGAGGATGAGTAGGTGTTATGTTTGGATTGTCGTAATGTGCTTTGCTTTTTGTGTACCATAATATGTATTATTTGATACTTTTTCTTGCTATTGGAGTCATATTTTCTCCTCGAGAGATTTTCTTCGCTAGGTCTATATTCTGGAACCCTAATGGTAGGGGAAACATCTGCAAGCGATATGGCCGTAATATCCAGGTTATTTGCCCATGCAAATCTGTCCCTAAATCTTTGGCTACAGTGCAAGAATCTATTCGTCGAGTTATGGATACAAAGTGGGGGTTCATCTCCCATAATCGTGGGTGTTGGTTATTAATACTCACATCACAGGCATCATGCGAAGCTCGTCTGTCGTTTGTTCAATCACTTTAACGTCGCAATCATTCGTATTCTGTTGAACATGATCCCTGAACTTCCATTCGAAACTTGGAGTTCTATTTTCCGAATTGTAGTGCAGAACGACGACACAACTTCCTCCTGTGTCCGCCTGCTCAAGGTTAACCAGCGTTGGCGCAAGATAGCTTCTGATTCACCACATCTGTGGACACACTTGCAGATCCGCAACACGAATCCATCTCAGGCCGAATTCTATGTCCAGCATTCGAAAAATTTACCAATCGAAGTAGAAATCAAACTACTATCATCGAGAGATGGGATTCTTCTGCTGAATAGGGGAGTGCTCTCTAGCCGCAATTCACTGGATCTAACACCAAATATCCCATCGGTTGACGTAGACGGACTCGCAAGGGTCCTGTCGAGTCATGTCGGTCGAATGAAGGCACTTCGCGTCCAAGTTACCGACCATGAATGCGCCGACAAACTAATCGCGCTGATCGGGCGGGGCCAACCTGCACCTATTCTCGAGTCTCTCCACTTGCAAGTACATGGAAAACCCAGCAGCGGAGCCTCCGGAGCTTCTCTGGGTGCCCGGGGTTTTCCATCACTTCAATCTGCATTTCATTCTACCCCAACATTGACTCATCTAGGCTTGCCTATCCACCTCCTTCCCCCCAACATCAGTCAGATATTCTCCTCGTCAAGTCTCACTAGCCTTACCTTGATTGCGTCTGAGTATTCCAACAGGGGACTCGCTTTAACGCAAATAACGGACATAATACAATCTGTCAGAAACCTTAGGACTCTCACCTTCAAATCACAGAGAGGATATCCTTTTCTTGTTCACTGGTTACCCGAGGTAGATACACAACTCCTCGAGGCGGTCGATGTAGCGGTCGATGGGTTAAGCATAAGAATTATAAGATCATTGCGTGCACCTATTCTATCCAAGGTTCGCCTGGATGGCAAGACATATCAAGTCGAAGGAGATTCTTCCTCCTCCTCTTCCTCTCGTGCGGACACTCCTGGGAAACAAAGCATCACAATCCTCCGATTCCTTTCGAGTAGATCACTTCCAATCAAGGAGCTCACACTCTGTGGAATCCCCCTCCATTGCTATGAAGAAGAGTGCATTTGGTTATTTAGCGATGCGTTCCCCATGATGGAAGTATTGCGATTCGAATCGACCGATAATTTAGACGCTCTATTTGCATTGACACCACCTGGAGGGATACCAAACCTACAAGCGCTAGAGCTCTATGCTTGCAAGCGTATTAACGGGCATGGCTTCTTCGAATTCTTAGAGAAACGAGTGAGAGGATTTCGACTTGAAATTGAAGACTGTCGGAATGTAACGCGAAAGACGCTGAAGACGCTGGCTAAGCTTGCCACTGGGAATAATACGGGAGAAGATTGGGAATCATCCTCTCAGTCACGACGGACTTTTATAATCTTGTAGTCATGGCATCTGAGCCAAAAAAAAAAAAAGTATGTACGTTCTTTGGTTCCGATCATCATGCTATAGATATCTGTCTAATCCACAGAGCAATTTATACACTATGATATTACTTGTGGATTTTGACACCGGTATGGCGTTCAACCTCTACAAGCGGTCAAATAGTGCGTTTCAGTATGGTAATATGCTTTACAAGAGGCCAAAACCAACCTTTTCTCAATCGTTGTACATCTGTAGGATTTGCAATTCTTCTTGGTGTATGATGATCAACTGTAACTTTGCTGGGATGTATAACAACCTGATTGCCAACATAAGCCTTTCCATGAAGTTTGGCGCTTGGAGCGAGTTTTTTTATATCGGGATGATGTGGTAGAGGCGGGTTCTTGGACACAGGGACGACCTTGAGATTCCCCTTCCTTGTATGTCCGATGACGATCATAGGATGAGGTATTTTGGCTCCCTAATATAAGGTCACTAATTAGGCGCCGGCCGACCATTGATTAAAAATCTGTCATAGACGTACATGATGGACTTGTCCATGTATATTCCTTAATAATGGCTGGTGTAAGGTGTCAATGGGTGCACCATGTACCACTGATCCAACCGGGTGGCTATGCTGGAGCTTCTTCCGGTTTCTTTGGGCGCCTGTTCGGCCGCGCGCTGTGATGCTAATTTCTTGAGAGGAAGAATCATCGACAAGTTTTTCATGTAAATAGAAAGGATGCAGCTCGTTTGCAGGGCAAGGATTACTATCGGTAGTTGTGACTCCTTGAGATGATGGTGGAACACCACATCGTAACGGTGCTGCCACTGCGAGTAAGGCGGTGGTGATAAGAGTAGTGAGGCAGATAATAAACCTCATGATAATATTTTCTAATCAACAGAATGGAAGTGTTAATGGAAGTTTGAGACCAGCTGAGGGTGTCAATCCCTGAATGTCCCTCTTTTATTCAGTTCGAGGCCAAGAAGTTTATCTTTACGTGCTATGACATGACATGTTCAATAGATATTAGATCAGTCAATGTTGGACTCCTAAATGTACGTAGTAAGAAAATGTCCTAGATGTTTGAACTCTTGAACAGCCTTTCGCAACTTTTGAAAGTATATCTGGTCAAGCCTATACTCGTGGGTACCAAAAGTGATGGTCCATCACGGGATTTCCCACGATTTTATCTGCCTTCTCGATGCTCATAATGTTAATAACTCGAGCATATAGCATCAGAATAGTTTATGATTTGGAATGTAGGTAGCTGTACATTATCTCAGTATATATCTAAGATTATAAGTCTTTTCTCCCACTCCTTAATGCTAAAATTGTGGCAAAACAATTTATCATCTGGTAGGTGTGCTTTGTGATAGTTTCAGCGGGTAGAATCTCCCATGTCACACAAACTGCTGCTTTAAACATGTAAGTAGTTGAAAAAGGTCCTGAGGTCCCTTGAATCTTTGGATAATATTCTTTGCTGCTGGGTCATTATGTAAGCAGTGTGCAACACAATGTTGTCGGCATGTTGTCTGATTATCTTGACAAGCACTGGTTGTCTTTCGGTAAAATGTTACTTATGTGTAGTAATAGGCATAAGCATAATATATATACCAAAAATATCTCATTAAAAGTGTTTTAAATGACCAATTAACAACTGAAGCTCCTGAAAGAAAAAAACATATTGTACCCAACAGCAAAGAATATTATCCAAAGATTCAAGGAGTCCGTTTCACATGGGCTCAAGGAGAGTGTGCATTCTTCAGGACCTTTTTCAACTACTTACATGTTTAAAGCAGCAGTTTGTGTGACATGGGAGATGCTACCCGCTGAAACTATCACAAAGCACACCTACCAGATGATAAATTGTTTTGCCACAATTTTAGCATTAAGGAGTGGGAGAAAAGACTTATAATCTTAGATATATACTGAGATAATGTACAGCTACCTACATTCCAAATCATAAACTATTCTGATGCTATATGCTCGAGTTATTAACATTATGAGCATCGAGAAGGCAGATAAAATCGTGGGAAATCCCGTGATGGACCATCACTTTTGGTACCCACGAGTATTCAATCCGAGTTCAGCGACGTGCTAGTTACTCTGGGCTCCCTTTAGGATTTCGACCCATGCTGTCATATCAAGGAATCATAGTCCCTTACAGCCCATAGCATGGTATTCGATCCGACAAGTCGGATCTCAGTGAATCGTGATCGTATGCTATGCATATTTTGCTAAATGTATCTGTCCTTCTACCTTATTCAGAACATGTACGGTGAATTTAGGTACTATGACTTGAGGGCAAATAATCATAGTTTAAATGTGTTGGTTGGAGAGCTTGACAAAAAAAAAGGACGAATGGGGTGCCCTTGGAAACATCCTTGTATATACGTCCTGATTATGATTTTCTCTCCTAAAATTGGTCTCAAAATGGAATATTGTGACGCACCTAAATTAGTCTTCGTGACAATGTCATTTCCTGCTTTTCCTTAGTGGCAACTTGACGATGAGTTATCTTCGACACCAATATTGTTTGATCTCCTTTAGAGAACCTCCGATGGCCGCCCATCAACGAAGAACATCTGCAATTGGTGTCATATTTCAAGCTTTGACCACCATTTACTTTCATTCGCCTTAACATTCGACTTGTGAGTGACTTCCTTTGCTTCATAATGTCATGGCTTTTCAAGTTAACAACCCACTGTGGTGCTTATACTTTAACTTAGCAATTCTGATATGCTGGATATTCCTGTCGAAACATGGAGTTCAATTTTTGAAATGGTCCTTGAACAGGAAGACACCATATCTGCTCGTATTCGTCTGCTCAAGATCAATAGCCTATGGCGAAGCATTGCATATGAAACGCCACAATTGTGGACTAACCTTCGTATCCACAAGAATGAGGTCTCTCAGGCCGAATTTTACCTGCAGCATTCGGGCGCGTTGCCAGTGGATGTACACCTCGAAATATTGGATTTATCTCCCAATACGGATACGAGCGCTCTGACGGAGATCCTCTCGAATCACCTGAATCGCATACGATCACTGTGTATACACGCCCAACAACACGATTACGCCGACAAGCTTCTTGCACAGATCGGAGCGGGTCAACATGCCCCGATATTGGAATTCATTTGTGTGAAGATAGACCAAGAGGTTCGCGAGATAGTGCCTGGATTTGCAGCATTACAGTCTGCCTTTCAGTCAACCCCACGTCTTCTTCGATTACATCTACCCGCATACCCTCTTCCAAGCGGCCAAAGTCCGCTCTTTTCCAATCCATCCCTCACCCATTTGACTTTGGACGCCACTTTGTTCTACGCAAATCTGAACTGTGACACTTTATTTAATGTGATTGGAGCGGTATCAGGATACATCCAAGGATTCACATTCCATGGTTCAGACGACTTCTCGTATGCGGACACCTCCAATTTCCCTACACTCAACTTACCACATCTCACTGAAGTTCACGTCTCAGCTCCTGGATGGGGCCTTGATATACTTGATACATTCCACGCGCCGGCATTGACAAAAGTCCTGTTTGATGCTCGCAGACAGAAGGAATACCACGAAATCGAGGAGTGGACATTAGAGTATAGTGAACCTATAACGACATCACTTCGGCATCTCTCTGCAAGATCGCCGCAGATCAAGCAGCTTGAGCTCTTCGGAACTGCATTGCAAAACCCCAAAGATGACTACACTTGGTTATTCGGTGCAGCGTTCCCGATGATTGAAGTGCTGCGATTCGTGGAGACAGATATCACAGATGACTTACTAGTATTGGCAACGGTTGAAAACATGCCGCGACTGAGAATACTAGAAGTTCATAAATAAAAACACTAGTAAATGTTTGTGAATGCGAAGGTGCAGTCAAGAATCGCGAAAGAATTTCGTTCCACAAATTTGAAGGATAATTCTTGCAAATATATATCATGAGTTGATCCCATGTATATAGACTCGATATTTTTCGTATATATTTAACAGAGCGGTAGCCATGCTCGAAGCACAAATATGAATATGAGTGATCGAAATATTGTGGAAGTTTGAATCATAGAGACGGAAAGGTCGTGAGGCCAGGAGAAATTGGTAAAGTGACAGTTTTTGTGGACAGTCTCACAGTCCAATGCGATATTGTCCAACTCTGAAGACACTTGATACGACCAGGAGAAAAACAAACGGGTGAGAGCCATGCCGAAAAAAGGGGAAGAAGGAACTGGAACTGGAACAACAGACTAAAAAAATAAATACGATACCATTCAAAATCAAAGTATCCCTATGCATTCAAGGTAGCCATGATGTAGTTTTACGAGCTGTATAGAGTCGGCGAGCTTTCGAAATAACTAGGGCTTCTAGGTCCTGATGCTGTTGAACTGTTGGTTAAACTTCCAGGAGTCCAGTCACAAAAACTTTGTCATCCTTTGAATCCGACCGTTAAGGTGAGAGGGAATGCATGGGTCGTTTGAATATAGCGGAGGTGAAGGCGCAGTTATGGAACAATGATAAATAGGGGAGGGTTTGAAGAAAATGACAGCGTTCAAGTTGTAGGAACCTCATTTAGGCGCCTTCGGAGTTGGAAGCGGAAAATCAATATTGAAACTTTGGCGTATGACACGTGCTACAAGAGCGCGACGCGACGCGTTGTAATTTTACGGTCCGTTGTGATCACAATCGCAATTGCTAATTCTGAACTCTTTCGCCACTTTGCTTGATTAGCAAAAAATTGACTCGAAGTGTTAATCCACATCTTATTGGGAGCTACTCACCGCTTGCCTGACCATGAGAAAAGATATGATATCACATTATTTACGATTGACATAACCTCGCGTAAAAATATTCACCTTAAAGGGCAGTACTTACACACGTCAAATTGGAGGCTTTAGAATCCAGGAGGAATGTTATGTTGATATAAACAGCTCTGTTACTTAGAAGATCAAATATAAAGATCGATAATTTTGAATAGAGCATATAATCATGGTCGAGCCAAAGGAAATGTTGCAGAAGCCAGTCTATTATCAGAAGCAAAGCTAGGCGCGCGCCTTTAAATAGCACTGTTGAGCTCGCTCACATTACTTGCGCTAGACTGGATAAATGATGTGTAGTCAATGTCCTTTGGGCGCTTGAAAATGAAATAGTCGCTTCGCTCGCAATTTAATCGCAATTTCTCCAGATTTCCGAGAAAAAACCCAGGTAATCCGACAATACTTTTTGTAAACACGATTTAAGAATTTCAGAGTATACAGCTAGTAATTAGAGGCTTGGATGGATTAAGACAAAGACAACATAGAATGGAAATACATATAAATGGAGCCTAAGCTCTGGGGCTTTTAAGAATGATTTACCACGGACCAGTCAACGAAAGCCAATCTCGAAGAACAGTCAACCTCTCTGTACCGATCTGCTTCGTCATCTCATTCTGCTGAGTTATGGGTAAAGCTTCGTAGTGAGCTAAAAGATTGCCGTCCAAAATACCCTTGGACAGTGGCTTGGAAACGTAGTCATTACGGGCGATGCTAGATGATCAAGACATCATCAACGAACTGCTTTGCGAGACATATTAAGGGAATAACAAACCGGAAAGCCTTCGGATTTAGACCAGCAGTATGCTGAATATTCCTTGTAAGTTGACCTTGAAGGAGTTGCAAGCGTTTATAAGCATGTTCGTCAATCGTCGTAAGTGATGTCAGCGAGCCATCAGGCGAGCCTTGATGATATAGATGAATACAGGTTATCGTATCTCAATTATCAACTTACCCATCAAAAGCTTAGATTGGGGTATGTCTGGATTCTCCTTTGTTCTGCGGGCGATGACAAGGGAAGTACGATATTCGCTTTGTCCGTGGAATTCCGTCCGGAGAAGAAGATGCCGACCATCGTTGGATTCAGGATCTGAAACAAATAACGATGTTCCAGGTCAGCGACTCATTTCCAAGAATGCATCAACAGCCAGGCAAGCCTACCCTGCGGGTTATACTCGTATACTCGTATTATACCTTCCTCATCTCCAGTTATGATAGATAGCTCATTGTCGGTAAAGAAAAAGTCCGCGCTCGTGACGCAGAGCTCGTGTGTGTCTTTGGCAATAAGAACAAGCTTGTACGGGTCTTCCTGCTCATGAGTGGGGTAAGGACAAATCGCAACATGTTCGGATCTTCATACCTGGAAAGCGATGAACATGACACTTTTCACAGCATCACCGACGAGAAGCAGATTCTTTAACGTGCGGAGAGAAGTAACGTAGACGCCGACATCTAAAAATGCGACACCCACGAGGCGTTCATCGGAGTCAAACGCTCGAACGAAGACCTGGACGATAATAAGCACTGGCCTCGAAACAAAGTACAAAATCAAACAACCTTTTGACCCATTGATGACACGAGATAACCTGAGAACCCAGCAACGGCTGTAACGGGTCCCTTTGCATCGTCGCGGCAGCGAAGTCGAAGTTTGAACCATCGTTTGGGCGCCACAGAAGAATCGGGAACGACTTCCACGATCTCGAAAATATAAGTCTATAAAATGATCAAGATCGTGATCGTTAAGGCGAAAAGGCAAAGTGGACGCACAGCTCCTTTGACCGCTAGATCTTCCCCACGATCAATGGTGGTGCCCACAGCAATGAAATCCTTGCTTCCACTTTCAGTGCTTGCAGTTTCAAGAGTGACACAGGCCAAGTCGTTGATATACTCGTTTGTAGCAAACTCGAATCTACGTTCCACGTTGAAGAAAAAAGGTTAATTAATGACGCACATATGGAAAGGTGATGCATGTATGCTTACCCGTCTAACGTTATCCACATGTCAGGTGATATGAGTTCGAGAGCGGAGCAGGAACATAAAGGATCGGCAATATTGGGAGCTGTGGACTGCAAGTAAGTTCCGGTTAAGACCGTTTAATTGGGTACTAACCCTCAGGTTCCCAAATTCTGTTTCCGTCTTCATCATATGATGTAAATTTGGCCTGCAAGGTCGAGGCCGCCACAATTAACGAAGTCGATGGGTCGAAAAGAACGTTTGAATAAGAACGGCCTCTGGGTATGAACCGGGATGGTAGCGGACCATCAAAATGGAAGTTCGGCACCCATTCAAGGAGATTCGGACCCTATCCAGGAAATATTAACATTAACGTTGAAACAATTCCTTTCAAATTACACTCACCTCCTCCGTGTACAACAGGAAATCACCCTTTGATTCCCACAGCGAGCACGCAGTGAAGGCGTGAACGACACTGTGACCGGAAGGATAAATTTGAACTCCAGTTCGGTTTCCCGCGAGTATCCAATTTGGTCGATCGCCTGTAAAGAAAACGCCGGAATATACCGTGCCAGGAGTCGGACTGGTCACGAAGGGAATAAAATTTCTTAAGACTTTCTTGTGCTCAGCAATAATACTTTTCTCGTTTTCTTCGTGCCGCTGAATTTCAAATGCTATAGAGGCGACCTTTACGAAGATGACATTCAAATGAGAAGGTCTGACTTTCTCCAAAGGTTCCGCACTCTTCCCAGCAGGAACAACTTCGTATATGGTAAGCTGTCCAGATCTTAGGAATACCTGTATGAACTGCATTAGAGTTGTTTAAAAAACATGAAACATGGTCATACGCAAAGGTGGGGACGGGGTGAATTTTCTCCAATGGGGGCAAGAAGAAGTTGCTCTACGTCTAAATCTTGAGGCTTTCGCGGCGGATCTTGGGGTAATGAAAGTGCAGGAGCATCATGAGAGTCTAAAAGAACATTCTGTAACATAGACAACCCATCCGTAGAAAATGCTAGTGTCAATTTGGGTAGTGTCCATATCTAATGAGTTTCAGCTGAGACGAAGGACAAATAGAGCAGTCATAAAACTCACCTCCATAATGCCTTGAGGTCGCATTAGAATCAACCACTGTCCCTTGTTGCCGGGATTGACAGCAGCTTGTAGTGTGGTTGTTGCTTGCGCAGTAGATGCACTGTTTCCGTATTGAGCCTCAAATAAACCGGTCGTATCAGCGTAGAAACATCCAGTTAGATATCTCGAAGTCTAGATCAATGAAAGATTAGTACACGCAAATGAAAAAATTGATAGTCATACCTTATCACCCATAGGTGACATATCTTTTCGCCTTATTTTACCGCGCTCTGTTTCTCCAATAAATAGACCAATGGAGTCGTCTTCTCGAATGATCAAGACAAATGGGTCAGAAATACTGCAAGCGCGGATTTTGGGCCGCGGCATATTGCCGTCCATGTCTTTAATAATCTGGCGTTCCGTACCATCTGTAATACAGTGTAAGAAAGGCGCCTGCTGTATTTCATTTACAAATAAAACGAACAAACCTGGCTCCAATATGCGAATTGCATTGGTCATGACGTGCAAAATGGCCGTACGTTGGAAGAAAGGTGCAGCTCCAATAGTTGTGCCCGGTATCCTGGTCATGATTGAAATGATTTCATTTTTTATGCCTCTTGTCGCAATCTTCAAAGAATAGTGAGGATTCGATTGAATCACTATGGTTCGAAGAAGGCACACATACCCTAGAAAAACCCGGAGAAGGATTGCCATCTGTGCTGAGGATAAGAGTGTCATTTTCGGTCTGGTATGGATTTACGGCCTTTTCGTAAGAAATTCCGCCGGCTCGGACGGGTTGTCGTATCGGCAAAGACCAGAAGCCTCGTGAACCACCGATAGCGTGGAGTTTTTTCTTCGTAACAATGGGGAGATCACGCTGAAGGTTCACAATTAGCGCCAACCTCAGATAATGACACGTGCGAATTACCTGGAAAAGAGTGAAGCCCCCTGTAGACCCTGATCCGGTCGTTGTTACCAGTTCAGGGACTGGTCGATCCTGAGGAAGGGTACACTTAGATATGGCGTCACCAAATGAAATATTTAAAAATTACCCCGTTTTTCGCCAGAGAAAAGGCCATACTCGTGATTGGACCATGTGAAGGCAAGCAATCTCGTAATGATAGATGAATCACAGTTCGCATTTTTTTGGCTGTGGTACTTTGCGCGCCATGGTTCAAATTTGTCGTATCGGGTTTACTGGAACTTCCATAAATATCTAGAGAAAAAATGATAAACAAAAATAAAATCATAAAATCAAAACAAATATTGAACCTTCGTCATCCTCATCGTAATCCATGTGATCGTCATCTTTAACAACAGCGGAAGTCATCTCTTCATCGCCTTGTTCCACTTCCTCTTCAACGTGTGCGGCCTTGAGGAGAACCGATAAACCAACAGAGCTACCAACAAAAATATGGTCATCCCCCAGATTCCGAATCACACTGGGCACGGCTGTCTGTGCTAAAGGGGGAGAGATGGCAAGCTTTGACACAGTTTTGCCGTCGGCAATAATTTCAACTGGATACACGCTACCATCTTCTAGGATTAAGAAGAAATTCTTGTCATCCACAAATACAGCTCGAGAGCCTTCAAGAATCATGTGTCGCGTTGGATCCGCAGGTAAAAAAGCTAGGTCACTGATTCGCGGAGGCCACCCGTTCAGAGGAAGGGCAACCCTTCGAGAGGATTGATCAACGTAAATGAGGGCATTACTCGTGACAACAACAACTCCTCCAAGAGCAGTAGATGTTGGGAGAATATAAAGGCAATCGTATGGCAATCCTTCGACAAAGGTGATGATAGGGTATTGTTGAGCAGCAATGTTAAGTGTGAATACAATTAACTTGACGGTATCTTTATGCTCCTTTAAGCGCCTGTTAAACGGACATTAGCTCTCCTACCATTTTTGGAAGTAGAAGACCCACCCTGTCCATGTTTGCTGGGTCTGGAAAAGAACAGCAAGAGTGGGGTTATTGAACCCGGGTAGAAAGGCAAAGTCTATGACATTGCGAAGGTTAGGATCGACTTGACCTGGAAGGTCAAGGATGAAACTCGGAGAGTAAGGAATGTCCCTGAGGGAGATGGAGATCAGCACCATAATTATGAAGGAAGCAGAAATATGCGTACTTTATTAGAGCAGGATCTTGATCAACGACCTCCAAATCTGCTTGTGTTTGATGAAAAGGTAATATAGCAAACGCGTGCTTAGGAAGGGACAGGGCAGCACATCGTGATAGAGAATCAACTCTGAGTTCTGCGCGAAACAATGGCGAATCTAGTGCAAGCTGATTCCTTCGTAAGCACCCGCACGACGAATTGAGATCATGTACTTACCAACTGGGGGGCTCTTTCGTACGTGTGTATCGATACAGTTACCAGGTCGTGAACAGCCTCTGACCATTCTAAAAGGGCAATCTGTAATAATGCTCGATTCAGAAATACATTGCGGGTAAGTTTATTTACACACCTTAGCATCTTTGAAAGACACAAGCAGTCTATCCAGGCTATCTTGTGCAGATGTGACAATCCTGACGCCTTCTATTCCAGTAATAATTCCATGGACACGATGTTCTCTCACAAGATAGAAGCGCGTAACTGTCGGGGTATGGACTGGTCCTTTTTGAGGCACAGACTGGAGGATAAAAAGGCAGAATCAGCAAAGCTTACTCCCACAGATTCTCGGACAAGAAAGACATATATTCATAAGAGATACATCAAATTTATAAATCACCTTGGCTATGTTGATGTAACCATCTCCTCCCATATCCATTTCAGCTTCACCTTCCACCGCCTCGGTTCCTCTTCTGACTTTCCCTCGCCTTTCCCGCTCATCCTCTGTCTGATGTTGTATAGGCGCAGCTTCTTCTCGCACTTCAAATATCCGAAGAATATTGGATCGAGCAACTACCAAGTTACACAGAACGCGAGAAACGAATTCGTGACGCGTTGAAACATTTGGCGTCGAAATTCCTGAGTTTCGAGTTGAAGGTGTTAACTTGAGACTTGTGGCGAAATCTACACCGCTGGCCGGTAAGATTTCCTGTCGAAGTGCATGCATCCCACTTGGCTGTACTTGGAATCTGTAGACTTTACCCTTTCACTTCAGTTGGCCACCTAAGTCTTAGAAGCCAAGCTAGTTCCAGGTGCTCAGAACCATTTGTCGATTGAGAATGAGGTTTACTTACATAATACATAAAGAATGTCAAATATAGGCATAGTCTATAAATTATGTAAGTAATAGAAGGGTCTCCTCTGACTGTCACTCAACTTGCCATGAACTGCTTTAATACTCGAATTGAGGTCTCCAAATTATGGAAAGATACACTCATAAATGTGATACGACGGATGCTAGAGCAACTCCAACTCAACCAACTCTTAACTCTCAACTCATGCGATAGATATACCTTGCATACTCACTGAAGGACGAACTTTATCAAATTTGAGGATGGACACCGACACCAATCTCTATTAATCATCGACAACCGTCATTTAGCGCCCACTTCTGATAATGGATTAATATCAAGGTTTTGATAGAATCGGGATCAGCTGCGATCTCGAGCCTGCGCAAACCCAATCAATACACATCTATGGCACTTCTCGGATCTCGCAGGTACGCAAGCGGGAGAGCAATGCAATGGAAAATGCAGCATGGATTTCCTTTTAGGATGTGTGTTTTCATAATACCTAGCCCACGTTGCAGGGCTGTCCAAATTGCGCTGGGGTCATGAAGAACATGTGTTCCGGACCAATGAAACAGGTCTTGACTCTCGAAGAGGACACGTATCAAAGGACGTGGAGTTATTCTTCAAATGTACGTTGCGGCTTCGTTGCTACTAATGGTTGCCAAAAGTGATGTTCCTATCCAGCTTGATACAACTATCAGAAGCTTTTGCCATTGGCACTGGTTGGATCATTGCCCATTGCCCACCCTTATACCGGGAACTTCGTATTCTGTGCAATTTTCGATCTTTTTTGTCCGCATGTGTTGCCTCAAGCTATACTCGTGTGAATAGCGTGACCTTATGGGCCACCTACTTAAATTACCCATACCTTTGCAATAGGCTGGCTACCGATGTTGAGCGCTATTATACTGCCAATATGTTCTCTTCTCTCCTCCCGAATGTTTCGTCCAGCATGAAATTCAACCAAAATGGGCCGTCTAAAGTACTTTCAAGCATACGCCTTTCTGACCCTTACTAACTAATATTTCCTTGTTGCACAGCCGTCGAGTCGCTTCTCTGTCCGGGTGTTTAAGACTGGGAATTCGAATGCTATTCCATTCTCCTATCCAATAGGACTGGGTCCTAAACCTGAGGTTGTTTACCGTGCCCCTCAAGCGGCTCCTCAAGCGGCTCAGCGCGAACCATCCAATTCAAACTGGTATCCCGCTAGGTACGTCCGCTTTTTTCGACGCTCTACCATCTTAGCAAATATGCATAAACCCATTATTTCCTCTCGCAATAGCTCTTATGGCGCTTACGATCAACGACCGCGAGGAATGGCAACATATTCCATTTATCCTAGCGGAATAAACGACACATATATTTATGAACAATCGACTTGCTCAAAATCCGACTTATTTTCTAATTCAGAATTAGACACAGCCTCAACGACTACTCTTACACCCGCCTCCGCCTTTTCACCTGCCCTCTCTTCGGACAGTACTCAAGCTCTTCAAAGCACAACCTTCGCAGAGCGTCTACTGGACAATCCCCGAACCAACAGACCAACAACTCCAACATTAAATGCGGGTTACACTCACACCACTGCTGCGCCGCAGACCGCACCTATGACTAGAACAACGTCAAAAAACCCTCAAACAAAGACGGAGTTGGTGGACGAACATCGTTCTAGAGTTCTCAGCTTGCCCAGTCGTTCTTCCACTCCTTTTCGCGTACCTACTGCAGCTTCGATTGGACCAGGTGCACCCATGCGAATATCCTCTGGTGGCTTGATTGAAGTGCCAGAGTACGAAGGAAGCACGTTATCCGAGATTGAAGTCGAAAAGCGGGACAAAATTGCCAAAATTAATGCTGGGCTGAATTCAGCCCTTACGGGATCGTTCTATGCACCTCGGGCATCCAGCGAACCTTCGGCAAACCAACTCAATCGTGTAGCATCTTCTCAACCTCTTCATCCAAATCTTCACTTTCCTACTAGGCCTCTGGACCCTGCCCACGCTCCTTTGCCCACTTCTCGCAGCACATATAACGACAGTCCCCCGAAGGTCGAACGTGTTCCCTCACAACTACCATCCGATCATCCTTCAACGCAAGCCCAGGCTGGTACTTCATCCTCTGTTCAGCAACATCCTCCACAGCAAATCTCAGATAGCTGGAGCCGCGACGCGACGGTGTCGTCATCTCATAGAGCGCCGTCCAAAACTATCTCTGACATAACCGAAGGAGGAAACGTGCAACCTTCTCGTTCTGGATATACAACTTACACTTCTTCGCAAGATGGGATCGGCTCTCAAGATAGATCATTACCGGCTGATTTCCTTCGTCAACAACGGCGATCATCCGTAGTAGGGACACGCCCCGAGGTTGCTGCCTTGCGACCGTCTTCCGAAGTCCGAAATGGAACTCCCCCACGTGCAGCATCCGATTCCAGTCACTCCACTCATTCAACTCAGAAGGATTACAATTCAAGGGAACGTCGAGATGGGACTCGAGAGTCACCAGGTCGGACCTCACCTCATGATCCAACCAGACCATCACACACGGAATTGGAAACCGGAAGGGACGTTCGAACGTCAACTTACAGAGAATCTGAGCAAGCCCGTCCCATACCCCCTTCTCGGAGAAACTCATTTGCTCCAGAACCCCAGAGATCTCCTAAAGATAGTCGTGCGCAATATTCATCGGGGCCATTATCATCTTCTCCAATCCAAATGCGTCCTTTCGAGGAGGTTATTCCTGGACCCGCTTATCAGCAGCCTGGGGGTATACCGATCGCTAACAGTGACAAGTCTTATAACAGAGTTAGGACTCGATCCAATTCTCTCTCTACATCTCTTCGTCCTACTCTTCCTTCGCAGAATCCACACTCTCAATCAATGCAAGCTTCTCCTTATGACAGAAACCCTTTTTACGAAGATGAGGTAGCTTCTCGCCATGCGCGGATGGAGGCTCAGAACGTCCATTATATTCCTTCCATGAACCCTTACCAACCTGCTCCTCCAACAATCGTGCAGTTATCTTCTTCTGCAATCGACCGGACAATATCTTCACGACCCCTCACGCAAGAACCGTCGAGCAACTCTCGCTCTAGAGGGGTATATCCAGAGCAATACATTCAACAACCCCCTTCTCAATATCCTCGAGCAGCATCCTACGATATTCCGGCCGTCAACAAATATTACGACGCGTCTGGAAACGTTAGAACATATATCCCGTCTGGCACCGCCCTCTCCGATCCACATCCGCAGAGACGATATTCTGACGGTGACCAAAATGTGTCGGTGAAACCTCCGCTCGTTTCACGCAACTCAGCACCCGCTTTACGATCTGTTCGCTGGAACGAAAACCTTATTTGCCCCTCTCCTGTGATTGCGAGCCAACGTAGGAAAGGCTGGTTCAATCGACGAGGGTAAGTCTCTGTTATATGTACTTTCTTTCTTTCTGCTTGACATTAACTTTCGCCGACTTCCATTGTAGTGACCAGCTGTGGACAAATGAAGGCGCATACAGATCAGCTCCTGCTGGCCAGGAATACCCTCCAGATCTTGACGATTACCCTGAGCCAGGGGAGGGCTGGATGAACGAAGAATGCGTTCGCATTGACTTGAGTCATCGACTGATTCCCAAACCACCCCTTCGATCTGCCCTCAAGCAGACGATTCGGGCTTAACATGATTAATTTGTATTATCTTCATTTTTTCAACGTGCCTTAGCATTACTCTATCCTTATCTACGTTCGTTCATGACGACACGTCTAGTATTTATGCCACGATCCGCCATTATATTGTTATGTTCCAATAGGGTTTTTCCACCACTCTTGCTATTCAAAATGTGTATCATACAAAAAGCTTCTATCTATCTAATCTGACAGTACCATGACTTCTTTTTCCCCTTCCTTGATTATGTGCATAGTAACTCTACCCGAATCGCCTGAATTGGTGGGTTCATCTTTCCGCCGCCGTTTCGGCCTGGGTTCATCGCGCATTGAATACGACCAATCATACCCCACGCTCTCGTCGTCTTGACTGTCCGAGGCGTACATATCATCGGAATCGAATGTTGTGGTTGCCGCTTTGGATGGTCCAGCCTTGCCCGTTTTCCCGGATGACTCCACCACATTACATTCAATGTCATCCGTCGAAATATCGTCGTCTGATTCATCCAATTCACTATCCGATTGGCCATCCGCCAGAGCTTTCCCTTTGCCCTTTGCACTGCCTGTCGATCGTCGTTTTTTAGGAATAGATGTCTTGCTCGCACCCTCGGACTTCTTGGCTCTTTTCTTGTTGTCCTTTTTTAGGAAGTAGTACTCCAGTTTTACTGGGGGATTCCCCAAAATGTCTTCCCGAGTACGATGAAGGATCCTGTGTGACATACCACCTGGAACGATGTAGACGGTACATGTGTAACTTGTTTGGACATATTCTTCTTTCAAATAATCTTTTGTAAGTAGATCAACCAGTAGATGTTCGATGTCCTGCAAAACATATTAAGAATAGTCAGAGCAAAAGCTTAAGCGACTCACAGGTTTAGTTAAATCAACTGGACCGCCTGCGACAGCTACAAGATCAATGTTTTGGTTTTGCTTTTTTCGCCCCATCGAAACTTCAAAAGCACCCTTCTTGGCACCTCTAACAAGATCAGCCAACATGCCCAACGTCAGCCTCCCCCCAGCCCGCTTCACAGCATTGACAACCTTCACAATCTGCCATGCTGCAAGAGTAACGTCTTTCCGCTCGAACGTATCCTCAGGTCTTTTGCAATTATCACAGTGGCCACAAGGCTCCAATGCTCCGGTTTCCTCCGTCGAAAAGGATGTGATTGATAGCTGAGAGGAATGTGAAAAGTATCTATTGAAAAATCGCGATCAGCACCGGATGGAATGCGATGAGAGAAAGAGCGAGAGTCGTGTAAAGATGGACGCAGCACTTACTCAGCAAAGGCCACCTTACGGCACCGTCGAATTTCTTCCGCGAATGACAACATTGCATGTACTATATCAAGAAAACGAAGAAGATCAGCTTCTTGACATATGCTATGACATCGGGCGAACACGATGCATATGCAACTCACGTTTCCGTTGGCCTTCCTTTTCCGACGCTACTACACCGCCTATAGAAGACGCGTCCTGAGGACGGTAGTATAAGACACAGTCCGAATCTTTTCCATCCCGTCCTGCACGTCCGGATTCTTGGTAAAAGCCTTCCAGCGATTTCTACAATGTCCACCAGTAAGTACGGCATGAGGAAGCCTCAAGTTTACAAAGGTCACTAACAGAGATCTAGAAAGCGAAATTTAACCGCGGAACGATCACTGGAAGCAAAATCATAACTGCCAACGTACGGAGTGATGGAGTACAAAACGGACATCTCCTTTATCAATCCCAAGGCCAAAAGCTGACGGCTATATGTGAGATCTAATGGAACTGGACTAAAAGAGGTTTCTCTCGCGCTTACCTATCGTAGCGCAAACCACTTTGATTTTCCTCTGTCGCCAGTCCAAGTGCAGTTGGATCTTCTCAGCATCTGGAACTTTAGCATTGTAAACTCCCGTTTTTATCCTTCCATTACTGATTTCCCTGAGTTTCTCAGCAACCGTGATTGTGTCCTAAGGAAATTTTAGATAAAGTTGGCATGTGTAAAGAACAGAAGACATACCTTCACGCTGAAGCAATAAATGATTCCAGTGTCATTCGGGTGATGCTCCAAGATGTAATTTTTCATATCTTCTAGGAGACCAGTGGCGCTATTCGCTTTCGGCACCACACGGTAGTGAAGGTTCTTCCGATACAAAGGTGAGGAGAAGTAAACTGTGCCCATGGCGCTGGCATCTATAATATCCCTTGAACAGGACGCCACAAATGTGTATAAAAAGGTACGCACTATTGCCGTCGACCGGTTCCTTCAGGCCCAAGATATTTATAAGATCTTTCAGCACTTCCGGTCCACATGTCGCAGAGAGTGCCATAATGGGCACACTAGGAAATATCTTCCGGAGGATATGCAGCTCTTTGTAGTCTGGACTGGGAGATGATCAGATTCGGCCTGTACACCAAACTCATGGCTCACCGGAAGTCGTGGCCAAGCTGCGATACACAGTGCGCTTCGTCGATAACGACTCTAGCGAGCTTTCCGGCTTCGTGCATCCGTTGAAGTACGGCGCGAAAATGCTTGTCCTTGCTCATCTTTTCGGGCTATAAATCAGAGAGGTGATGTCAAAGTACTCAATACGATAGAATAAACAGATACACACCGTGACGTAGAATAACTTAATTTCATCTTGAGCCTTGAGCTTTTTGTCAGCCATCTTCCTCAATTTGTCCATGAGCATATTCTTTTCCTGTTTAGGCGTGGCAGAAGTAATCATGGCGGCCTCGACTATAGCGCAATTAGATACCACTCAGAGATGTTATAGTGGAACTTACCGTTGGCTTCTTTAAGGTGTAGAATTTGATCTGTCATCAGCGAGATTAGAGGGGAGATAACGAGAGTACACCCTGCTGTGAGCAAGGCAGGTAGCTGATAGGTCAAAGATTTCCCCCCGCCTGTGGGCATAATACAGACAATGTCGCGACCGTCCATGTTGGCGTTACATGCTCTGATGTACCTATCAGTCTTTCCAAAGAGATAGAAGAGACATTGCTTACCCTCTCTGACAAAGCCTGAATTCATCAATATTGAACACTGCTTTCATTCGGGCTTTAAGGCCATCCGACCAATCGAACTGCTCGTTCGAATAATTGATTCCACCTTGCGCCTTTGCTTTGCCCTTGTTAGAGGGTCTTGACTGTTCCAACTGTTGTTCTAGTTTCTTCTTCTCTTCCAAGAAAACGGCCATACGATCCCTAATCATCGCGATATCCAGTTCACACCCGCGCACCTCTGCATCAAGTTCCGCAATGCGTGCACGAATTTGGGCATTTTCTCTACCGTACTGTTCGCCGTTCACGTTTCTACTCGTAGAAGCACCGTGTTTTGAGGACTCGTGAAGCTGTCTGGTATATTCAAGGAACGCATCGAGCTTCTTGACTGGTCATTACACGAAGCATGATATTAGTTAGACTCGGAACGCACATCATCGGACGCGACATGGTCTTCGTCTTCGTATGAAAAGCGCGTCATTTGAGCTCTCACAGAGGTTCTGGATTCTAAGACATACGCGCAAAGTCTTAGAGGCACCGGTTTGAAATTGTCGCCGTTGCTAAGTAACCTAGTATCCGACAACGCGTTAAATTAGTTGGTATTAAATTCTGATGGTTTTTGTTGTTTGTCTAAAAACGACCATCCAAACAATTGCATAGACATCCATGATCCGGCGCTAGTATCTTAGTTTTCTCTTTTGTTCCTCTTTCTCATTTTTACTTAACTGGTGGGTGCATTTTTTAACCAAGCATGCCATTCGGAGAGATTGTGTGCGGGTCACCTGGAAGCGGAAAATCAACGTATTGCTTCGGTAAACATCAACTTTTCACTGCGCTCAAACGACCGATATCCATTGTGAACCTGGATCCTGCCAATGAAACGTTGCCATATCCTTGTGCGATAGATATCTCATCTCTAATTACACTGCAAGACGTTATGGAGAAGCATGGTTTGGGGCCGAATGGTGGCATGCTGTACTGCATGGAATACCTGGAAGCAAACTTTGACTGGTTAGAAGGCCGTTTGAAGGAACTCGGAGAGGAAGCATATGTCCTGTTTGATCTATCAGGCCAAGTAGAGTTAAGTACGAATCATGAAAGCGTGAAAAATATCGTCGAGAAACTGACAAAGAACTCATTTCGGGTGCGTCTTTTTCCTGCTAGGTTTTCCTCCCAAACCAACGTAAATTGAGCCAGTTGGCTGCCGTTCATCTATGTGACGCTCATTATATAACGGATGCATCAAAATATGTCTCTGTTCTACTTCTTTCTCTTCGAGCGATGCTGCAGTTGGAATTGCCCCACATAAATGTGCTTTCCAAGATCGATCTTCTTTCGCAATATGGAGATTTGGGTTAGGGATCTTGTATAACCTCTGAATCAATGATTAACGCCCAGTTTTTTTACAGACTTCAATCTCGATTTCTATACGGAAGTTCAGGATCTGTCGTATCTCGAAAACACACTTTCGAACTCCCTTCCGCCTCGGTTTACAGCCTTGAACATGGCCATGATTTCTCTGATAGAAGATTATGGTTTAGTAGGATTTGAAACATTGGCAGTCGAAGTATTACTAACCACTTTCTTCTTACGAACTCGCCTCATATATTATTGTTAGGACAAAAATGCAATGCTCAATCTAACTAGAGTTATTGACAGAGCAACCGGCTACGTTTTTGTGCCTCCTGTTGACTCAGAGCAGCCTGCGGGAACGATCATCGACGAACAAGCAGGACCATCAGCTCGTCCGAATATCTACGGGCTCTTGTCAAGCGCTATTGGCCCTATGAAAACTCCGGGAAGCGATATTCGGGACGTGCAAGAGCGTTGGATTGATGCTAAAGAGGAATACGATGCATTCGAGAAAAGAGAATGGAGGAAGGAGGGTGAGATGATTCGAGATATGGCTGCTAGGGCTGGGAAAATTAGAGAAAGAAAGGGACCTACAACGAGTGTTGCAGACGATTCGATGGAAATTTCCTGATCATGATCACAGACATATACATATTCACATTACTTGTTGAAGGCGTACCTTTGCTCTTATATCCACTACTGTGACTTCTTCGTCCTCTGCCAATTGCCAATCAATAGGAACGCTAGTTGAAGTTTTCAAGACACCATCTATTACATGCTAATCGAAATGATATCTATCTGGATCGGCTATCTTCAATATTCCAGTCTTTAGATGTACGAGGAAAATTATTCTGCGGCATTACAGTTGCCCAAAACTCCCCGAAGCAACATTGATCATACTTCCTTGGGGGGTGGGGTTAGCTTGCCTTGCTCAGCTTCATTGAATGTTCGAAAGAGGAATTTATTTCCTTATTTAGTAAGCGAGCCGACGGTTTGATTCCAAAGAACTGATTGTATAAATAATCTTACAAATATTTAGAGACAAAAACATGTAACGGCGTCTGTAGTAGATGCATCACTTTTTTTTATAGACTACAACCTCATAATCAACTGCTTGATACCCGACATCCATAAACCAATGTCATCCGTTTGCGATCCACGAGTGAGGAGTTCGACATGAATAGACAAAGCAGCCGGCCGATCATGCGCGTCCATGGCTATTTAGTAGAATATTAATAAGATGTCTTGGTACTTGTGCAATGTAAACATTACTAACCTCGTGTAAGGACAGTGAGCTGATCGACGACAGGACGGGAGAGCGTCTCGCAGTTCAAGGCATCGAAAAGAGGGTTGATTCTTTTCTCGAGGTCGTCCACAAGTCGCTTTTGGTTTGGCTATAAATTATAATACGTGAAGTCAGAGATATGTTCCTTTCGCTCATAATGATGGAAAAAGAATTACAGGAATAGTCTGTCTCATAGTATTCAGGTGCTGAGTGATGCTATTGAAGGCATCTTGGGCATAGTCCGGAATATGACTTCGGTCTCCAACCGCTAGAAAACAAGTAACAATCAGAATTCATATCAAACGAAAGTAAACTACACTTAACGTACGGTATTTGGGTGGAGGGGGTTGCGCACGAGCAGGCGCTTTAGGTGTAACGCGAGGTTGACCAGCTGGGCCTCCTGGGGGTGGTGGACCTCCTTGCTGTTGAGCTGGTTGCTGCAGCAATTGTGATGGCCCAGGCCTCTGCTGCTGCATCCCTTGAGGAGGTCCGTACGGACCAGGAGGGGGCTGTGATGGTGATGGTGCATGTGCAGGGGGTCCATATGGCCCGGGCTGCGAGGGGTTAGGAGCATAAGAATTATTCTGAGGAGGTTGCTGTCCCTGAACCTGCCCTGGTGGTGGTGGGCGGTTGAAATGACCTTGACCAGGAGGGGGCGTATTACCAGAGGGACCCCTTGACACGGGAGGAGCATACTGGCTCGGTGTGGGTTGTCTAGCGGGAGGAGGAGGTATGCCTTGAGGAGGCGACATCAGCCTAGTCGGTGGCTGTACACCTCCCAACGTTGATGGTGGTCTGCTTCCAGGTGGTGGAAAGACACCAGCTGAAGGAGGGCCCGGGCCCGGTCTGTGTCCTTGTGGAGGTGGAGGACCAACTGATCCTCCACGATTGACGCTACCTGGCCTAGGAGGAGGGGGTAAAGTAGCAGACGGTTGACCCACGTAAGGTGATCCAGAAGGAGAAAATCCAGGAGTTGCGGGGACGTTCGCATTTGGGAATGGCGAAGTGATAGCAACCGGCTTGTTGAGATTTAATGCCGCAGGTGCACGGCCTGCTGGCGCGACTTCAGGCGCATCGTTCCATCCACCAGCTGCACGTCTAGGCGGAGGGGGCAGCGCTGAAGGGGTGCCGTTCGCAGCACGAGGAGGGGGTGCCATCGCATTCGTCGGTGCTGGCGGCGGGGGTGGCTGGGCACGGAATTGAGGCTGCTGAGGCTGACCTTGAGATTGAACCGGAGCATAAGGATTGTACGCAGGTGCTGGCTGTTGCTGTTGCTGTTGCGCGGAAGAAGGGCCGTATGGATTGTTTGCAGATGGGTATTGTTGGTGGGATACAACATGATTAACAGGCTGTTGTTGCTGTTGCTGCTGCAAGATGGGTGCGTTGTAAGTGTTGGTATTGTATCCGTATACAGGAGCTCTGGTAGTGGCCACTGCAGGCGCTCGAGTGGCAGGCGCAGCAGTAGTCGCTGCTGGTATCTTTGAAGTACTGGCTACTGGGCCGGGTGCCGCAGCTTGTACTAAACGTTTCCTCTCCGCCTCCAAGTCCAACTGCTCATTCTTGCCTTTGTATCCTTCAGGTGTCAACTTCAAAAAGTCAACAGCCTCTTTTACCAGACCTTGAGCGCAAAGAAGTTCCGCATACTCGAAGTACCTGTCATAGAGGGGTGCAAGTTTATAATCACTAATGCCAGTGGCTTGCAGTGCCTCATCCTTATAGGTCGTTGCAGCACGGAAGACAGTCACTTTCTCGATGAAAGTCTGCAAGGCGTGTGCATGAGCCGAGTAGTAAGACCCAATCTTATCGTGTGCATCGACAAGGGATTTTTCTTCTTGAACAAGTTCATCCGCCCAGATGCCCACCAGCCTTTCTAATCGTGCGGCTGCAAGGTAAGTCAAAGTCGCATTCTTCCTGAAGTTGTGCGCCTCCTGTTCAACATCCGCACTTCCGTCCTCAGCACCCATCTCAACGGCCAAGTTAAACTGCTCTTCTAATCTCCTACCAAGCTGCTCTGCAAGACCAGAGAATTCCTCCTGTGTTGCAAATGTGCATATAACGACAAAGATCTCTCGCCATTCCTGCAAGTCGGCGTTTTGTACAATATCGCTTAGGTCATTCGACACAATTGACTGCAAAAGACGAAGGTAGGGTTGCACAGTCGTTTGACGCTCGAAATAGGCCTTTTGGGTGCGCTGGAGCAAATCCGATCCTCCACGGACGGCGAGGAGAATGGCATCTGCAAAACGGTCCGCAGATAGACACAACGAAACTGCACTTTCGAAATCTCCAAGGACCAAAGCTTTGGTAACAAGTCTATCCACATCAGATTCGTCAGTGGGATAAATTCTGAAGCTGTTGCTCCTGGGTATTTCCGACGTGATAGAGGATGGACCAGATCCGATAGTAGCTGCGACTGACGAGTCCAAACCGTAGTTGGTATGAGGAACAAGGACCGCATGTGATTCACCGTCTTCTTGTGCGACGCCAACAGAATTGAAGAAGTCATGTTGTGGTGTTCCTGGGATATCGTCACCAAACAGGCTGGGAGCAGTGGTGGCTGATCCTTCATCCTCTGGCTGTGTGGACGTGGTGCCAGCATCAACATCAGATGGCGCCGGCTCATCGAAAGCTGCTACGTTATTAGAACCGGATTCGTCGCCAGTATCACTTCGATCGGATGGTATTTCTTGACTTTGGCTCTCTGGTTCCGCGAAAGACACAACGGATTCATGCGGTTTGTCATATAACGTTGTATCGTCAGTTTGTGACTTAGCCTCGGAAGATACCCTAAGGTTCTCTACGGCCTCTGCAACACGAGCGGCAATTTCCTCCTTAGAGAATCCAAGTAAGGTCACAAGTTCGTTCCTCGAGTTCGCCTTGAACAAGCTTAGCAATGCTGCCCATCCTTCGCCGGTCGTTGCTTCACCCTCTGTTTTGCCTTCTGCGAATGCCTTAAGGTCGTCATTTGCAATTGCAGCTTGCAGGTTCTTCGCCCGCTCCACCAATTCGTCCTCGGTGACAACTTTCCTAAGATGCACCACGCTGCTTTGCGCCTTCCCTTGGGCAGTGGTTAAATTGGAAACAGTGACTAGCTGGCCACCGAAACCGAACGATGATGAAGCGGGGCGACGAAGCCATTTTGGTGGTTGCTTCAGGGACAAAGTATTTTGTTGAGTTGTTGAGCGAGCAAAGCCCGGAGCATCGAATATGTCTGAGCCATCAGCACGTGGAGCAGCAGCTTTTGCGTCGGCCGCTGGTTCGTTCGTGGATTGCAAGGAGTGAATACCAATAGTACCGTCGAAGAAGGCCGTTGCAAGCATATCCGGATTGCGAGGGCACCAATCAACTTGGAACGCCCAGTTATCAGCCGAGGGTAGCTGAAAACGTCATGATCGTCAGCAAGGAATTTAATTATATATTGGGTTAATTTACCTCGCCGATAACTTCAGATGTTTGAGGATTCCAGCATAAAGCCCTATTATCCTTACCACAAGAGAGCAACAAATCTGCATCTTGCTTACACCAAGAAAGCGACAAAACGCCTTTCTCATGACCGGTCAGAATCTGTGACAGTGTCAGAAAAGGTAAAGACCAGATGGAGAAAGCGGTCGACCTTTTCTGGCGCACGAGCGTTACGCAGATCCCATACCATGATAATGGGAGACGAGTCGTCTTCAGAAGCCGTAACCACTCTGGTCGCCTGAAGAGCCGTCAAAGAATTGTCATAATTTTAAGAAAATAAGGTGGGCGCACGTTATCAGGGTGCCATGCAATGTCGCTCATTCCCCTCCTACCACCAACGCCCATGCCTGCTCCAGGTCCACTCGTTCCTGCTAAAGTACCCGCCCCACCACCATACGCCAGCGCAACGACTTCACGCTTTCCCCTCAAATCCCATACAACGGTGTAGCCTGTACTACTCGCCCCAGCGAGAACGTATTGAACTTGTTGATTCCATGCAACCGACGTAATTTCATCAAGTTTTGAGCTACGTTGTCCAGGGGTCGGAGAATAAGGCTTGCTTGGGTCTTTCAAATCCCAGATATAGACCTAACACAGTTAACTATGATGAAATAGGGGAATTACATCTTCGATTCTTACCTCGCCACCAATACCACCTGAAGCAAGAAGGTTACTCTGAATGGGGTTGAAGTCTAAGCCACGAACAGGTCCTGTATGTGTCGTATTTCGTAGAATAAGAGATTCCGAGGTGCTATTATGGAATCAATACACGTCATACACCGTGCAGAACCACATACCTCGCCCCGGCAAGAATTTTGGAAGGATCCCACAGTGCTAGTTCCCCATTTTCCAAGCCTGCAGCAATGACTCCGTGAGGACGACTAGAATCTACATGACCCCATGCCAGTCGATTGAATCTAAGTGAATAATTAAATCAACCACTGGTAGTAATTGGGAAAAGCTTTGAATATACCTAGCGGTATCCTTAACGCTTCCTTTGGGTCCATGTCCGCTTTCAATACCTAGATCGAATTCATCTCTATCGAGGAAATCAGGAGCCCAGATTTCTAGCTGGCTCTCGTTACTGAATGATTCGTCCAAAGCCCCCGCAACTGTTCCCGTCGCCAGCAAAGGGAGCGCCGCCGCAGGCGACCAAGCAAATGTAGATGTTCTATGGATTTCCTTTAGTTTCATGGTAAATGGGAAGAAATAAGCTGCTAAAGCGCGTCCTCGTCATACGTACTGTGACACGTTGGAATAGTGCACACCTACCCTAAACATAATCACGTGGGTTAGCGCCGGGCATTCGAGGCGCTTAGTTAAAGTCTTTAAGATTTCATCAACCGTTTACTTTTCCCGATAGTAACTTGGGCTCATAATTGTTGGTATTAGGAGGAATCACAGCTTTGTAACGCCTTAAATTTACGGATACTGCTGTTGATCCTCTGTCTTTTCCAAGGGTGACCTGAGACCTCGGCATCAAATTTGTCCAAATTTTCACGCGGATCGTCAAGAATCAGGTGCTTTTACCCCTGTCACCCATTGGGGTTTACTTTTTACCACCACGATAGCCTTATTTCTTCGGGTTAACCCAGAGGAACTATGGCAAGCACATTTTCGTGGACTGATACTCTTCAAATCGCCTTCAGCTCTTGTCTGCCTTGTATTAAACCCGCGGCAGACAATGGCGAAGTATCTTCACCCTCGCAGCAGAATTTGGACCCAACAGCTAACCGGATACCACGGGCTCGCCATGATGAATTACAAGGTCTCCTTATGGACCCAGATACAGACGGAGAAGCAGAGACGATGTCTTTGCATTCGAATCCCGGAAATTCAAGGCGAGGCAAAAACAAGAAACGCAAGTCAAAGAGACTCAACAACAACGGTTCTAACAATCCACGGTCGATAACTCTCTTTGGATATTCTCTCTTCGGAGTGCCCGTGGGTGGAGGTGTCCAACTACCGGACGACGGCGAAGATGCGTTATACGCCAATTCACGCCATCGACCTCGTCAAGACAGTTTGGCACCTAGCACGATCCTTACGACTCATTCAAGCAGCACATTCGACTCTGACGCTGCGCCGCTCGAGTCAGCTGTTATCGACGCCTTATCTTCGCCCACAGCTGTTGCTGCAGCAGCGCAGGCCTCGGCCGAAGTCGAAGCGCAGCGTCAAAAAGAGAAAGAAGAGCGGAGACAGAGGAGGCGGGAAAAGAAGGAGATGAAGCGACTCGCAGAAGCATTGGCTTTGGAACGCGGCGGAGATGACGGAGAATTTGAAGGCTTCCAGGGAAGCGGTGATTTGTCTCGGTCGACGTCCGGGTACCCACGTATTCCTAACTCGATGCGTGCGGGCGGTACAACTGCCTCTGACTCTGGATCAGGGTCTGCAAAAGATGGATATGGTCATTTCGTGTCTGCGCCCAAGGCTCCTCGCCAAAACATGGATGATGAAGACGACGATGCAGCGGACCTAGACGGTGGTTTATACGCTAGTAAAGCCCGTCATGACGGGCAGACAAATAATGGCTCAGATTCTCGTAGCCGAACCTCCGCCTCTGTCAGTGAGCGAGACAGAGAACGAGACCGGGCCGCACATCACTTTCCTGATCCCCGCAACGTCCTCGCTCGTGTTCACCATTCGCACTCACATTCACTATCTCAGTCGTCATCATCGCGCCTGAATTCGCCTTTGCAGGCCCATTTTCAGCCACAACCGCAATCTCAAGGTGATCTCGCCATTGCGGACTTGAGACCACGTTCTAAGTCTAAATCATCCCGCTCCAAATCCGCAAACAAATCACACTCATCCTCCGCCAAATCGTCTACCACAGCTTCTGAGTCCCCTTCAATACCATCACCTCTCTCACCGAATTTTCCAGCTGGCATACAGCAAGTTGTCAGCCCCAGCACCATTGAGCAAGGCCAAGGATTCTTCGATTTGGAAGAGGAAGAACTTCCCCAACCTCAGGGCATGTCTCCTGTCAAACCTACTGCAGAATTCCCAAGCACACGCATAGGAGGGGGAAGTTTCCCCATTACAGGATTTGGTAATCCCACTGGTGGAAGTCGCACTAGAGATCTTGGCGCGTTCCTTGCTAGCAGGGGAGACGACGATCACAGCGCCGTTGATGGTCTTTAAATTGACCGAAAACGTCCGCCCGCAATGCCACATTCGATGTCATGACATCCGTCAAATTGGTCACCATTCATAGTGTTCCTTATTCCTCCATTCTCTGTGTCATCCTTCAAAGCTTCAAGTCTCGCGACGATGTTTTACTATTTTTGTGGACCGCTAGATACTACCCACCCTGCTCTGGCATTTTATAGCATCCCCTCATTTTTATTTCTACTTCTCGTGCCTTTCTCCAGGAATAACGACTATTATACGACATCTAATGAAGAACATTATGCTTTTTAATGAGACAGATTGATGCATTGCACTTTTCCGTGTTTTCTATCCATGGTCCGCGGCCTCTGTCTGCGACATTTGAATGGCTTGGAACAAATTCGTCAGTGAAGTAACGCAAGATCACATCGAAATGATCTTCCCGTCTTGCTATATTCATGTTGCAATAACGCTTCAAAACTACGACAGACTGCGGAAGTCTCGATTCGGGACCTGACAATGCCAGATGTGTTTGTTGTGCTAATTGTACTATCAAGTGTTGGAATACGTCCGCCCAAGAAAAAAACACAAAGAAAATGTTCCGCCTTCCACAGTTAACCTAGTAACGTCTCCGCTCTACTGTGCATAAAACACAGGCCCTGATGCAACCGACCTAGTATCTGCTACTACTTCTGTTTTCGGACGTTGCCAGAACGTCCTCATCCAAGACGAATCCCAAGACGGACCTGATTTGTTTGATGATCATTAGTCACCGAACAAACGACTCCACAATGTCAATGGTAGAGACGTACGCTTTTGCCCTGCTGGATAACCCTCTTCAAGGGTTTTCGGGTTTACATATCCCCCAAAGTGAGAGTCGTCGCCTCCACTACTGTGGATAGACATCATCATCTTTTCCTCTCGTTCCCGTTCTCGTTGGCGCAACTTGTTCGCCCGTTTCCTCTTTCCTAAAAAGAAGAAAAGAGCGCACAGGAGAATGACGAAGGACACAATGCCTAGGACTACAGCAATAATTCCATCTGTCGAATTTTCATGCGAGTCGCTTTGTGAGTGACCTTCTGAGTTATTGCTGTGATGCGATGAACTGGGGGAAATGGAACTCGAGGGAAAGCCGTCTGACGTAGACGGAGACGGAGAAAGAGTGTCTCCAGTGGGAGAGACGCCTACAGCGAGAGATGCAACGGAATCCACTTGAATGTAGTCCAAGAAAAAAGACCCCTTGCTATTGATCGTTACAACGAGTGTGTGGCTCATGTTGAGACTCAAATCACTGGCTTGAAAGAATTTCACGTTGTACTGTGTTGTGTTCTGGAATTCCACCGGTTCAAATGTCGTCTGAGGGCCATTGTCGATACTGTAAAGGGACGAGGCTTCTGGGATATGTTCTTTCTGATCTTGGTCAGTGCTCTCTAATGTGCCGAAAACCTCGATGCTCGTTCCTAAGGCGCAGTTAGCTTTACCATTGGAGGTTTGTACATTTGCAGTATTCTCCTACCGTTGAAAGTCAGAGTGGCAGTCGCACCTGGTGTGTTGCACCCCGAAGTTGTAGCATTAAATTCCTGCGGCTTTCCAATCTTCAGTCTCCACGCGCTCTGCGGTGAGTACACAATAAAAGGACTGCGATCATCGAAGGTTGTAGAAGACATGAATAAAGAAAAGGAATCTATGAAGCACCAGTCTTCATATGAAATAAAAAGACCAAAAGAAGGACGGTACGAAGGAGACTCGGTACGATTCTATGGACTTTGTCTATATATCATCTGCGATTTATAATCAGGGGCTCGACGTCAATTCAAGTTCGGGAAGTGATCAAAATGGCTCTCACTGTTACCCTGTAAATCATTCCCAGTTCCCTTTCTCAAGCGGGCATCATGTCATCGCATGAATGTATCAGAATCAGAATCACGACTGACTACATAACTGAGCGTTGTAGAGTAGGGAGTTGCAGTGTAGATAAGATCAATCAACCATTTGACATTTGTTGGAAAGATGCAGATATCCTGATTCGTCGTAACATGATCATGACGGGCGTCTAAATTTAACTTCCGACACAGCCGAGTTGCGCTATGCATTTACATTGCATATACAATTATCCGAAGATTATTTTAACTGAAAGACCGTGATTTCCCAGCTCGATAGGGGTCATCGTGCTCTCTAGAGACGGTATAAGGCGGCGGGGAGGTGGGCATATCTGTTATCACGAATGGAGTAACTTGAGGAAAATATCGGCCACTACTGTCTGCCTCGGAATTCATTAACATCCCTGTCAAAGTCGAGCGTATGTGATCCTCCATAGATTTCATGCAAGTATACGGAGAGAACTTACGTTTTCTGGTCCTCCTCCTTCTGATTGAGAAACCAATAATTCCTAGTAATATTGCTATGAAGCATAATGTCCCGATAGCAGCTCCTATTATATTAGGTAAACTGGTAGACGATCCACCATGATTAGAGACTGGACTGGGCGGCCCTACTGTAGCCACGGAAGTAGAATCGACTTGAATCCAGTCCAAAAAGAAGAATCCGCTGTTATTCACAGTTATTACGAGCGTGTGGTTCACATCGGGAGCCAGTCCAGTTTCCTGAAAAAACGTCACGTTGAATTCGGTTGAATTCTGTTGTGCTACTGGTTGAAATCTTGTCATGGGACCAGCGTCAACACTGTATAGTGATATTGGTGCGGGAACGCGGCGCCTTTGGGTTTGATCAACACTCCCAATTGTGCCTTTAACGCTGATGCTCGTCCCTAAAGGCGCATACCATATTAGTATACCTTCACCAAGCCATTAAAGTTCAAGAGGTACCATTAAATGTGAGAGAAGCAGTGGCGTTTTCAGTCTTGCAGAATGATGATGTACCGTTGAATTCGAGGCCGAGCATTCCTTTCTGTATCCAGTTGGCTGTGGGTGAATAAACGATAAAAGGGCTACGATCGTCGAAAATAGTAGTAGATGTCATTGAAGTACTAGTGAAACACCAGTGCTCGCTCGAAGGTGGTAAAGTGCGGAATACGCAACAGCTCGTTGATAATACTACCAGTGACGCATTTATGCAGGAAGGGCCTCAAATTTTCCAATCAAACCGCGAAATTGGATTTGATTGGAGTCATAGTTGAGTAACAACGCATCTCAAGCTGGGAAAGGACCCATCTTAATCTGATTATTCCCTTCGATACGACTATTACGGTTTTAGTTGTGGATGTTATTTCTTTTGGCCTCGGTCCTATCTCAACGTTCAATATCAACTGTTAGAGTCTGTTCGGTTCGCATAATACCGAATAATATGATTCTCAAATTGATGGGTGATGGCTCCCACAGGCCAAAGATAGTATAATGTCTCCAGCCGAATCGCGGCAACTGATTTGATCTAAGATAAGTGATATCAACGCGACCTAAGATTACAATATAGTGCATCTCAATTCTTAGTTTATTTCGCCAGTCTTTTTCTTTTTTTTGAATGACAACGGACAGTGATACGGGATCATGCTGGAGGCCAATCCACGTGGAAGAAAAGAACATACGGTGGAGACAATGCTTCAATTTTCCACTTGAACTTTTTTGTTGACTCTCTTTTGAAAGTTCTGACTCCTCATATCTAATTAGATGAACATAGTTGCATCAAAAATTCGAGCATAAAGGTTTAAATTAAGGATGGGTAGGCTTGCTGAGCTCAAAAGCAGGCTTTTCTGTTCCACATGGATTGGCCCTCGGCATGATCCCGGATCACTGTCCGTTGTCATTCAAAAAAAAGAAAAAAACTGGCGAAATAAACTAAGAATTGAGATGCACTATATTGTAATCTTAGGTCGCGTTGATATCACTTATCTTAGATCAAATCAGTTGCCGCGATTCGGCT
>Ga0247779_1000306_pt1 | contig 34359 bp, 40 predicted proteins | sample UWRJL221509R5_FD_179925 | JGI IMG/M metagenome (GOLD analysis project Ga0247779, IMG submission 179925) | Plant litter microbial communities from Arlington Agricultural Research Station in Wisconsin, United States - UWRJ-L221-509R-5 | ecosystem: Environmental > Terrestrial > Plant litter >...
GAAAATGTCAAAGCTTTTTCTCCCAACTCTTCTTCTGTCACCACCACCACAGGAAGAGATATTGCTTACGACACTCTCATCGTTGCCGCTGGGTTGAAGACCAAGTTTGACGCTATCAAAGGTCTTCCAGAGGCACTAGACGACCCCAACTCAGGGGTATCGACCATTTATTCGTACAAAACATGCGATAAGGTTTGGGCCGATATTGAAAACCTTAAATTGGGAAAGGCTGTCTTCACCCAGCCTTCTGGAATTATTAAGTGTGCGGGAGGTGAGGGATATCTTGTTCTTCTGCGGCATGAAGGATGGATCTAACGAAATGGCTCCGGATTTTAAATAGCTCCTCAGAAAATTATGTGGATGGCATGGGATAGATTCCGAAGAACAGCACGCCTAGAGAACGTCGACATTGACTTTTACACCGGGATGCCAACCATGTTTGCTGTGAAGAAATATTCGGAAGCATTAAACACCCTCAGGCAAGACCGTGGTGTTGGTGGCCATTTTGGACATGACCTAGTTTCTATCGACATTGCAAACAGAAAAGCTAACTTCAAAAAGTCAAGCGATGGATCAAGCGTAACGGTCGACTATTCACTACTGCACGTAGCGCCACCTATGGGCCCATTGGATGTGTTCATCGGTTCACCAATTGCGGATGCTACTGGCTGGGTCCCTGTCGATAAAGCCACCCTTCAGCATACAAAACCCGAATTTAGCAATGTATTTGCTATTGGTGACTGCTCTTCCCTCCCAACCTCAAAAACTGCTGCCGCTATCACAGCTCAAGCGCCTGTCTTGACTGAGAACTTATTCACTTTCATTGACACCGGAAAGGTCTCGAACGCCTCGTATGATGGTTATACAAGCTGTCCTGTACGCCTCATAATATGTTCTTTCCATTCAAATGCTTCGTATTGACTATTAATTGATTAGCTACTAACGGGGTACGGCGAGTTGATGTTAGCAGAGTTCAAATATGGTCTCGAGCCCAAGGAGACGTTCGGCGACGTCTTCGATCAGGCTAAAAGTAACAGGTATTTCTCTCAGATTTATTACTCGTTTGATATCCCTTTTGACGGCCTGTTATAGGTTTTTCTACCATCTTAAAAAGGTGTGGGTTTCGAATGAATTTATTGGAAGTCGAACTAATATTACTTGTAGGATGTCTTCCCATACGCATACTGGAATTACATGGTAAGAAATAACCATAATCTTGACTTGCTGTTCCTACCTCATTCGTTCTTCTAGATCAACGGCCAATGGTTTGGATCCAAAGGACTGTCCAGGCCAGAGTTCTAAGGATTTAATGACTTTCATATTCAAAGTGTGGGGACTGTAAATGTATTTGATTGGAATTTATTAGTATTCATGCCTGTAAACAGTAATAATACTGTGTTCTTTTGCGAAAATCGTTTTAATTCTGTGAAAATTCTCAGCACTTTCAATCTGCATCAACATTCAAGTGAGTTATTGATGCCCTCGGTATTAAGCGTTCCTTAGCGCTCGGTGAACTAGCGCTTTTAACTCTTGAAGCGTCTAGCGTGCATACCATCGCGTGACCGACACGTTCCAAGTGTGCGTGCCATGCACCTACATCATGTGACTATGATGCAGGGCGTGTCACAGATAAACAAAGTGAGGCTTCGATCTGCACTGCAACGAACCTCTCAATACTTACGTTTGGAAGAGGCCTCTTGGGTAAACTCAACACCGCCCACGTAGTCTCACTGTCTTCTCGACAATTATGTCTCGCTTAACTGCTTCCCAAATCATCAATTTGGGGGAATACTTGGAACCCGACTTCGATCCTGCCACACTAACTGTGGCACAACTACTTGGAGTACTTGGATATCATAATATTGCATATCCACTGCCATATACAAAAGCCAAACTAGTCCAAGTTTTTACTAATGAAGTGAAATCAAGAGCCACTAAGTTCAAGAAAGAACGAATAAAGCGAGAAAACAGCTTTGCAAGCGAGGAAGGAATTGTCGATGGACATACAGGTGAACCTCTAGTCAAGCTAAAGGTGAGAAATTTGATAACAAGTCAAAGCTTGAATGGTCATTAAATATTTATCAGGCACCAACAGCCAGGCGTTCATCAAGACGCCTCTCCCAAATACCAAAGGACGAAGACTCTTCGCCAACGCGACCGGATCCAGTGAGCCACAACGTTCTTCGTTTTCGATGCCATTAATCATTGTATTTTATGTAGCCTAAGCGACGTCGGTCGTCTGCTCAACCTGCTCTGGGCGGTGGGCCTTCCAGGAGGCTTGCACCAGCACCTGTGACCGTAATTGAGGAGAGTGAACCAGAAGAAGAAGAGGAATTACCTATTAAGAAAGTTGTTCGAACGAGGAAAATTGTTCGTTGTTCCACTCCTCCAGGATGTCCTTGTATTCATTTACTCCATCTCACAGTCTTCGGCCGGTGTCCAGAGCCGACGCGTCTCCAACGTTTTATCTGGAGCAGAAGATAGTGGATGGGAAGACAACAACATTTTTCAATCCGGAGCAGAGGATTCATCTCCAGCGAGGCCCACCCCCGTCCGACCCAGAGCTTCCAGAGGCAGCGGAATACCAAGGAAAACTCGAAAATCAACCTCTGCACCTCCTCAGATGCACGATTCTTCTCCTCTGCGGTCACCACCGAATCTCCCTGGTAATATAGCCCGTTCTCCACCGCAATCGCCATTCCGACCTTCTCTTCCTCCACTTCCGGCATACAATTTTTCACCACCTACCGCTAAGTCACGAATTACACCCATTCGAGAGTTTTCGCCAGCGGTGCATACCAAAGCTGAAGAGTTCAACGATCAACTTCAGGATATTCCAGAAGTCAATTCCCAGGAGGTGCCCGATGAGGCCTCCAATATTGATGATAAATCTCCTGGAACTCCGGAGCCTGTTCATGCAGCCGAATCTGAAAAATATAGCGAAAGTCAAGTCGATGATGCTGTATCTCAAGTAGCCTTTGAAGACATTGCAATGGCAGAGGCCCCTGTGTCCCCACTGCATTCACGATCACTGAATCGACTTATACGCCTCTCAATCTGGACCGCTATCGCGGCTTTTCTCTTTGGAGCGTACAACTATAAAGTGGAATCCTCATCTATAGGATTCTGCGATAAAGGCAGGAACAGTAGTCGGGCACTAGAAAATTTGCTCTCTACACGCGCTGCCAAAGAGGAATGCCAAAAAAGAGCGTTACTCCTACAAAACGCATCTGAACCTTTGCAAGAGGTGGAGAAAATCGTTGAGGATTGTGGATTACCGCCTTTGTTTCCCATGCCTCATCCCGCAACGTGCACACCTTGTCCCCACCATGCCTTTTGCGATCATTTCGGCGTCAATTGTGATTCTGGATATTTGTTGAAGCCCAATATCTTGCTCTCCTTTATCCCTGTTTCACCTTCAAGATCAGAGCTTACAACTTCGCACCTATCTCAATTGAGCAAGGCTTTCTTCAAGACTGTCTCAGCCGTTGTTGATGGTTTGCCTCTATTTGGAAGTGTGGGTCTACCTCCCCGATGCTTGGAGGATCCTCGTAGGAAAAAACACATCGGAGCCCTAGGCAAATCGATAGAGTCACGATTAGCGAAGGAGCGAGGGAAACGCATCTGCCGCGGGGATCTTCCGAATGCATCCGCTCCTGTTGAAGACTTGGAGGAGGCAATCAGATGGGGCATTGAAGAAAATCAATTAAGAGAATCCTACGGAGCGATTATGGATGTGAGTATATTTTCGCTATTAGTTTGGTTGGTACTGTGGGTCCCTGATCGCTAACGACCAAATAGCCGGCTATGTTACCGCAATTTGACGATGTATTCAATACCGCTATTCAACAATTGACTCAGTGGGGCGGCGTTTTCATTGGCGAAACTGCAGAGTAGGTCCCCTGTTTTATGATGTCCGAATAATTTTTTGTTGACCTTTTGTAAGTGGGAAACGATATATTGCGCACAAAACCCCTGAGATGAGTTTGCAGTGCCTAATCACTGTAAAATCAAGGGAAGTCTGGGCTGCGTGGCGCCCGACGGTATTGGGTGCGGAACCATTTTTTTATTGTCTGCGTCAGCGTGGAGCTCATGGGCGAATGATGTATTTTTCTTCCTTTTCTGTACAGGCTCCATTGTTTTACTCCTCTTGTTATCAGCAGCACGTTTGAGGATTGCTGCCAAACATAAGGAGAACAAACGTGTTGCGGGACTCGTCCAGGTGGCTTTGGACACATTAAGAAATCAAGAGTTGTCCCATTACACAGATCCGCTTACGACGCCTGCGCCATATTTGTCCTCGATCCAATTGCGGGATCTTGTGTTACAAGACGAGCACTCGGTTCCGACGAGAAGGCGTCTATGGGAAAAGGTCGAACGCGTGGTAGAAAGCAACGCCAATGTGAGAGCCAATCTGGAAGAGATCGAGGGTGGAGATGAAACAAGGGTTTGGAGGTGGGTGGGAAGCTCTGGCAGAACTCCGGGAAGAAAAGAACTAAGGGCAACAGTTGAAGAAGTAGAGGAAGAGTGAATAGGATTTTTGGGGTCCGCGAGTCTACTTTGGTAGAAGCGGTCTCTGGCGGACGTTGTTCCCCTTGTATATAGTGTTTCTTCTATTATTGTCGTCAATATCGCATCTGTTGGGGTTTAATTATTATTATTCTCGTCCTACTTTTTTTTTTTGCTACTCTATTTCAGTTGTGTGTTCTGATCAAAATCAAAGGCTATAACAGAACTTCTGACATGACTATATCGGTTTGTTGCTAGAGAGCGAAGGGAGCACATGTGCATGTGTCGACCAAGCCACACCCTTTTTGTTCTTTGCTTGTGTGTCTGGCATCCATGAGCGTTTCGCACCCCATTTACTCGTGATCGACTCTTTTATCTCCACTGCTCTATAGTGAACATGGGATATCTATTGATCCAGGGACTAGAAATTTTTCAATGTCAACTGCCATTGGAAGTTTTTCGATAAACATCGTAAGATTGCTATTCTTTTTCCAGTGTGCTAAGGTAAATGGGGTGCACTCCCTAGAATTGCAAAGAAAAAATTTTGCATCCGGACAGTGGCTATGGCCCCTTATTTTCTAGGGGGCATACAAGCCCTCGGAGAGACAAGCACAAGAAAGGAGTTGCAGCGCTCACGAGTGTCAATGTCAATGTGGTTACACGACGTGACTAGGTTCAAAGCTCAAGGAGAAGGTGCTTTTTCGGTGAGCGCTTGTATCCGTGCCAGGGGACCCACGGTGCAGGGTCCAGGTCGTCCGGGAACAACCTAGCCGAGAAGTCCGTGGTGTCCATGAGGTCCCGTCCTTGGGCGTCTCGATTCTTAATCAGCGCTCCGGACTGCTAATTAGCGCTTACACCAAAACCAGTAATAAAAGTACGCGAATGCTTGGGAAGCTAAACGGTTTGATAATGTGTTTATACCTGTAACACATCCGTAATCCAACTAAAATAATTGAATGGAATGAATGCAAGAGCTACTACCTTAGTGTACATGCGATGTTCTCCTAAGTGAAGGCACAGAAAAAGAGTATGTATATGTCGTAAACGCGCGATTATCACGCCTCGAAGGGTCAATCAAAACCATGCATTGTCCACGCGTGGCAAGTAACGTAAATGATATAAGAAGCACGCAGCATCCCTGCAGTTCTCACTCGAGTCTAGTCGAGTCAGGTTTGTGCTTTACGATATCAAGCCCAATCGGGGGCCGCCATAGATGATGACGTACTATTTTGGATCTTTTCAATCAGTGCGCGTTTCATGAACTGTTCCTCCGCTAAAACACGGGTGGACTGAGGGAGAAAAGGTAAGGAGAGAGGGAAAAGTTAACCCTAATTGATATAGCTTACTCTAAGAAAACGTTCCAAGTCTATTCGACCGGCGTTGAGGGCTCGGTGAAGGTGGTAAATTGTATCTTCAATGGCATTGTCGTCCGCAATCAGATTGATAAGCCTTGATTTAAATCAATCACGATGTCAGTGAAAAACGGAAAACAGAAAAAAGTTTTTTTGACAAGAGACATACTGGTTATGGACTATGCTAGTGGCACACACAAGCTCATCTACTTCCGGATCGCCTTTCCGGCGTAGCTCGGTAATATTGGATTCCGCCTGTTGGACTGCTTGTCTTGTCCTGTTTGCTACGGTACGACAGACATCTCGAACGGCCTCCAGACGGGCCATCTCATCTTTAATAGCGGGCTCACCGGCAAGAAGATCCGCTTGCTGTGCACGCAATCGTTCGGCATCGAGAGCAAGAGCTTGCGAAAGAGAACTAAGCTCGGATGTAAGTTTGTTGTGGACCTCGGATTGTAACCGAAGCAATTCCGGATTAGGAGGGCGTGGAGGTGGGGGTGGGAAAGATGACGAAGGGGCAGCTACAGAGTCATTTTCTTGATCAAGAAGATCTGGGATGACATGACGAGTATAGGTAGTGGGAGGAGGTGGAGGTGGAGGTGGAATAGGTGAACTAAAGCTACGTAGGGGTAATGGTGGTGTTGGAGCAACGGGAGGAGGAGACACATAAGGTGGAATAGGTGGTTGAGGGGCAGTCCGGGGCAAGACAGGAGGGTGTGGTGGAACAGCCGGTGGAAGCTCTCGGCTGGATCCGACGGGAGGATATCTCTGACCGACTGGAGGCTGTGCAGAAACAAAATCAGCCTGAACGAATTAGACGCCGATTTCATATGCAGACCTTTGAAGGAAGAGGCGGTGGTGATTGCGATTGCGATGGCATAGGAGGCCTGCTCGATTCTTCCTTCGGTTTCGAATACACCGGAGGCTCGCGAGAAAAGTAATCCTGAAAGGCCTCGAACAGGGCACACAGACTGCATCCCTAACAAATCATGAATGACAAGATAATAAAAAAACAAGAATCGATGACAAACCTCGTCCTTGCGTTCCCAGTGTTGCAAATACTCGATGTTGCATCGCCCGCTGACATCCACGAATCTTCCGGGCCTGACAAGAATATCGTTTGTCGGCACAACATACGCAATCGGCGCCTGGCGAGGATACTCCCGCGTCACCCAGACGGCCATCGGTATGTTGTACGACGCGCCCCGAAATGAGATGGGCAAAAGACCGTGAACACAGAGCAGCAACTGAGTGCGACCATCGTCAAATGCTGAAAGAATTATCAGAACAAGCATATGAATGAAAACGATATATGTACTGTATACATCAGACTTTGGCCTGAATGCAGAGAATCTGGCGAGAACAGCGTCGATATCTGCATAGACGCGGTGCTGGTTGGGATACGGCTGAACAGCCTGCCTGAGCCATTTCTGAGTGAGAGAGGAGGACATCTCTTGTCGGAGATGGAATGCGGCCGTGGATTATCAAGTCCAGACAGTCTCTCGGGACCAAATTTCCTTTTCTGGAAGGGACGCGCCAAAGTATCGGTAATTAGCTCGATTGGGGAATTTGAAAGGACATTCCGCTGCGTCCGCACAGCAAAGATTGAATCTCCGATCTGTACTTAATGACCATCTCCAATCCGGTGGCTCTCTCCTTCCCAAACTGCCCAAATCTCGGATCTTACTGCCCCGGGATCGCTCAGCTCCTATATAATAATCTTCCTCCTCATCCCGCTTTCAACTTCCTCCCCATGTCCTCTTCCTCCCGTCCTTCCATGAAGAAACACGAATCAAGTATTACTCCTCAGCGAAAGCACAGAAAGCTCCTCAAGGATGGCAGTGGCACTGAAGTATGGCCAGAGTCGGTCGAAAAGGTCTTTGTCCAGGGTATGTGTCGGTCTCGTATTTATTACGCGTCCAGCTCACAATCTTCTAGGTCTTCGTGAATATTGGGATTCTCCCTATGCCACCTACTCCCAGTCCAGAGGCCGTAGCAGATGGCGTAACCAATACCTCGTAGATTACCTCCAAAAACATGGTATAGAGCGGTCCAAGAAACAGGTCGCGAGTCATATCCAGGTTCTGCGTAATATGTGGAAGGGAGAGCCAGGTGCGTCTGCTTTTGTCTTGTTTTCTCTTCCTATTTCTGATCTTTTCTCCTAGAATTCCATCTCGTAGCTGGTGGCGATGAGGTATACCCAGACGGCGAGTCTCCTGTCGCCGCGCCTGTCAAATTGGAGGACCAATACGATGCTCCCAACATGGTTCCTTTCGATTGGGATGAGCGTGACCTTCCCTCTTCCAATTCAGTGTCCCCCAATTTCTCTCCAGCCGATTCACAGTCAGAGTTTCCTCCGACTCCAGAGCACCGTCCTAATTTGTATCCTTCCGACTTTGGCGTTGTCCAGCCCACTCTGGACCTTGCATATCCCTCGAATAGCCCTTCAATATCACCCAACGGCGAATATGTTCAACAGTTACCACCGTTTGCAGACTCCTCTTCCCACTTTGCTATGCAACAAGCAAAGTATATGGGCAATCCGGCCTTGTCAATACAAGTTCCGGCCCAATACCCGTCGCGCAGAATATCGTCTGATGGTATTGCACATCCCTTGAATCGCCATACAAGCACAACACCGACTCATCAACGGCCCCGCAACAAGGTCACTTCTCTCTTCCTGCAGGCAGAAGGGATGACCCCTTTTTCGGTAAAAGTTGACGCCTTCGCCCAGCCGACACAAGCGGTACAGCCACCGTTCACGCTCCGCATCCGACTAGGTGTTCCGGTCTTGGTTGACACCCGCTCCTTGCCGACCTTCCATGGCTTCCACAGTCTTATTTCATTGGAGCAGGTCTGGAGTTCCACCGGTAAATGTATCACCAAGGTGTATGCCAATGGTGCCTGTATTTCAGAGGAGGCAGGGAGCCTCGACGTCACCCACATCAATATTGGCACTGTCAATGCTTCCTTACCAGAATCTTCCCTCAGTAGGTGTAGATGGATTGATCCATGTGAGCATGCCATTTCTATTATCTTTGGAAAATATCTCATTCCTTGCAGCTTTTTCCGCTGTCCTCACTCAAGAAATCATCGTGGACGATGAAACACTCCTTTTTGTGATCTACGACATCGACAGGAAAAACGTAGGCCCATCACCATCGGCGACACTCCTGGGCTACCAAAAATATCGGGCGGCTGATAAAGGAACAACGCCCATAATGCCATCTATTGTCTCACCTAGCCCGAACACCTTTGTCCCTTTTACCCACGCTGCACCGTATGCCCGGGCAAACATCCACCCATCTCATTCGTATACGTTATCACCCATGCGGTATCCTCCTTCCTCGGCGCCGCCCAGGTTTTGAGTTTGACTGTTGCCAGATTTTTCTTTACTCCACACCTCACTTCATTCGATCTTCGTTGTTTTCCCTTTAATGGTTTATTTTGTTGCTACTCATCTGATCTCTGTCTATGGATTTAAAAGACATACCCCCTCCGTCTACGGTGCCATGGCTATGTTTATTGCTATTGTAACATACGTACTACTTACTTTACTTTTTCCATACTATTCTCTCTCCTCTTCGCTTTTTTCCTCACTGTTACGAATCACACTCATACACTTTACACTTGCATGCTGCACACACACACACATTCACACACGGACCTTCTTAACTACACGAAAACTGTATCCATTTTCCACGTCGACTGACTGTCGCACTGTATTTATCCCTTTCGTTACTTAGTGGCATTTCTCTCTCCATGACCATGTGTATTATGGATGGAAGATTCGTTCAACAGACATGTAAAATAATACCATGCAATATAGCATCATCCTCACTTATTCGTCTCAACTATTTTTCCAGAAGATTGACGTATCCCAATCTATCACTGAAAAGATATAAAACATACAGAAATTTATGTAGGCAATCAAATTAACTAGACCTGAAATTTAGCAATTTGCCTGCCTCCTCTCTTACCCGCGGGTCCCAGTGTTGCCGGTGAAGTACATGCAGCTCCCAGAACGATGACTCGAAAGGATGGCACAGCTGCGGATCATCCACATCGGGTCTGTATACCCCATCGTAGACCCGATCGTCTGTCGACAACATGGCTTCTAATTTGGGGTCTTTGGCGATGAGACCGCCAACAAAATCAAGTGCACGTAGGGCGGCGGCGGCGGGCCAATGTAAAGATGCGATGAGCAGGCGTTTGCCAAATGCGGCGGAGCGCCACGGCGGCGCGCTTGTCCCGGATGTGCGAGGTGAGAAAACGAGGTTCAGCGCCCGGAAAAGAATATCGATGACCGACGTTAAAGCTCCGTCGGCTACCGGTCCGGCCTTGTTTTTACTTTCAGATGCAGAGTGAATCTCGGGGGAGAAACTGAGCGGGAGCAATATAGCGTATAACGTCGTGATGAAATCATTCAAATCGATGTTGAGCGCTTCTCCTGTGAACAAGGTAGATACGTCAAATCTTCAATCACTTATTATCCATGATCATGAACTGACCTTGTCCGGACAAAAGTTCGAACGCCGTGACTATGCACTTGAGTTGTCGTGAGATAAAGGCAGCATGGGACGATGATGATCCTGGTGATTCCAGATCAGCAATCGCGGCTTCTTCTTCCATGGCGATTAGATCTTTGAGCACGTTCATAAGATCCTTGAAGAAATCAATGTTCACTAGATGTGCAAATCTTGATATTCCCGATAATGCGGCAGGAAGAAGAGGTGTCGGTGTCGGATTCTTCAATATACGAAAATAGAGCGCGAATAGAAGTTTCAATGTTTCCGTTTGCTAAAGAGAGAACATATTTAGATATTTGCGCCTTTCGGGGAAAGAATCCTGTTGTTGCTCACAATCGTCTTTCGTTCCTCCTTGTCAACTTCTGCTTCCGCCTCTTGGAGTTCTTTCTGGATCTCCTTTTGCTCCTTATAGTCTTTTCTCCCCTTTTTACTCAGGTAAACACGCTCGGGTTTGTTGAATTTTTTGCCATATTTTGGTTTCTTCTTCTCAGGTTTGTCCGCATGCGTGTTTGATGCACGTACACCGAGTTCTGTCCGTAACCTTAGTTGCAAAAGACACGACAGTGCATTTGGATGCACTTTGAAGTGCTGTTCCTTGATCATCCTGTTAAGTAGTCGCACGACTTCCAAAGAGGCAGCCCCGGTAAGGTCATCATGGAAGACCTGTGTTAGGGTTCGGGAACATAATTCAGAAGACTGTAACTTCATTAATAAATATCTCCAGGCACACAGGTTAAAATCCACGTACTGCATCCCATGATTTTTTGCTCATCCGGGCCACGACGCAGATCATGAGATTGACACGAAAATTGAAATGGGTAACCTCTTTCAATAAGGCAGCCATACATTGTAGTGCGGTGTCTGCTAGCTCGCTTTTTGCTGTTTGTTTTGTTCAATACATGATCTATTTGAAAGAAAAAATAGAAAACCTTACATTTTAGTTCACTTTCTAATACTCGAAGGTATGCCTGGTATACACCGACCAGCCCCTGCTCCCAATCTCGCGTTCGCGCCACCATCTGGCTGACCTTTTCAGCCTTCTCCGCCTCCGTCAGCGGACGAATACGGTATCCTGGAATGATATCTTTGTAGATGGCCAATTGAGAGAGGATGGTGAGTTTGCGAATTATAAGATCATTAGGGACGGGTTCTGGGTGCGTAGGCGTCGTGACGGTCTTGAGAGAAAAGGTGTGCAACCGTCTAAGAAGACCAAGCTAATGATGGTCACTTAGTAAAAAATAACGCGTAAAACTCATCGACATACACTGTTTTCAGGGTCTGCTAAAATTTCCTGGCAAATGCTGGCTATTTGCTCTTTAGCCATTTCAACTCGTTGTCTCCTTGAATTGGTTTGGAGAACATCTACTACAGCAGTCCGACCGAAACGAGCACCAGTAGCAACATCTTCCAACCGCGAGCGAAATTCTGGTTTCTCTTCCTCTTCCTCAGAGTCGCTTTCCTCAGATTCAGATGGTGCAGTAGGCTGCTTTGCATTGGCGTTCATCGTCTTTTTACCTGTCTGTTGGATTTGTCCATTGGGGAGTTTGATAGGAAGACTCTGCACGTCCGTTTGCACGTCTGCTTTGACATCTCGTAGTTTTCGTGGTTTTGTTTCGTAAGGCATTTCAGCATCAGAGTCTTCTAGATGGTCTTCCATATCGTCGGAAAGGTTTTCTTCACTTCCGGAGACGTCCAAGTCTTCATCTTCCAAATTAGAGTCCCATGATTCTTCATCTTCATCGTCTGACGAGTTAATTGACGGTAGGTCATCGTCGTATACTTGAGGTTTGCGAACAGGTTTTGTTAGCTCATGAAGTCGCTGTGTTTCCTTCTTGCTCCTATAATAACGAATCAGAAAATTTTCAACGCAAACTAGTATGACGCGCACCGCATGATCCCTTTGTTATCCAGTTTATTTAAGAACGAGACGGCTCCTCCGAATTCTGATATGAGGCCCATGTCCTGATCTGAGACCTCAACGTCCAAATCATCGTTTAGATTTGGAATAGGGATGAATCCTCGATCGGCGAGTTTATCTTTCTTTACTTCGTTGTTCTTATTCTTCGAAGCTGCTTTCACTGGCTTTTGCTTGCCATCGTTGAGCTTGCGTTTTTTGGAGGATACCTATACTTGAATTGGATTAGAAGTCAAGCCTGTCCGTGTATCATATAGTAGCTCAACTTGTGGATTTGTAGCAGGACGTTTTCCTTTAGTGTTGCCAGCCATTGAATGTGAATCAGTTTAAGCCTTGACTTGCAAATTCAGCAACTTTTTTGCCTTCCAAAAGGGGTAAGTAAGTACGTACGGACCGCCAACCTAAACATTTGTTTGTCAACGACACCAGGACTAAGCAACACGCTCTCGTAGATTGTCTGCTTTTGGACCGCGACCTCATCGAGGCACTTGAGTCCTTCAGGGTCCTTAATGCCTTGAATTTTGATCCACCTCAGTCATTCTGGCTCATTTTCCGCCTTTGTGCTCATAAATAACAAATTCACGCCTCTTGTGAGACAAATTGCTGTCCGCAAACTATGGCAACAACCGAATCTGTCTTACCAGCTGCAGAAGATATTCCTCCTCCCGCAGATCATGTCATACGACCTCACCACATCGCAGTGCTCACTATTCTGATGATGGCTTTTAAAGACCTGGATATCAAAAACTTTCCCCGAGAATATTCCTTGCATATTCAGCGCGTCTTATTGAATGAGATTTCTGAGGTTTGTGTCGTTCTACTTGGAAGTGGATTTTCTTCTAAAATCATGTGCAGGTTGCACGGCCTAAATCATACCGAGAGCTGCTCTCTGAAATATGCACGGGTCCGCAGAATGACGCACCTGCATGTACAAATTTCAAGATCGCCATCACGAAAATCGTGGGTTCCAGTGAATTACTCAGGCTTCCAGTTTTTGACTATACGATGGATACGCTGCAGCATACTGATCTTACGACGCTGGACAAAATGGGGAACTTTCTGTCAAGTCGGTTTTCATACGACTATTTCGATTGAAATATTGACCGAGATTACAGATTTACCGAGTCTCTATCCGCCCAAGAACTCAGAAGTAAGCGCTGGTATCATACAGGGTTGTTCTCAAACTGAGACCACCATTTGAAACTCTCAGCAAGACAATGCCAATTTTAGATTTGTAGACCAGATTCTTTGCCTCGGCCGCCGTCTGTCTGATTTCCTCCCTAGGCGCGTCGGTCGTTGTTCGGTTATTTCTGCCGTCGATGTCATGCCACTTTTGTCAAGCTGTCCTTTGCAGGACTAGCTAGACTGTCTAAGGACTACCAAGCGTGGTGCGCTGGAGACAACTTTGCTGGTTACGATAATTTTGAGAAGAGTGATTTGACCTGTGAGTCGTGTAGCAGTTCGAATTCTCGTTTGCTAATCTTTTGCGAAGGCGATTTGCATATTTTCAAGACCCAAGCCGATAAAAGACGTTGGGCCAAGCCTGATTTATATGAAGTGTGAGCCTCACTAATTTTACATTGATATGCCCAAATTAAACTTCATGCCGTTCTAGCTGGGAAAAGAGTCAAGTTATCGGCGATGAAAACCTAGCTATTGACAACCTTCGTCGGTTTTTTGAGCAACATTTCCATGATAGCAACGACTCGTAAGCCCTTGTCTTTCCTTGACTTCAATAGTTATTCACTCCAGAAGTGGATATCGAGCCCTAGCTTTGTTGAACCTGGTTCGCATGCATTACATAAATGGAGAGTATCTCGCAGCTAGACAGGTAAACGTCACAATGTATGAAAGTATTTTCATAGCGCTAAAGGGCTATAGCTTCTTGGGGAAGCCATTAATGCGGCGAGGCTCTGCAACGATAGAGTAACTTTGCATCACTGTACAAGGCAAGTGAGCCCCAGACCTGCGCTGCTTGTATTTCGTTAATTTATGGTTAGTATACTTCATCGGTTACCCCCTATCAACGAGGGCCAGAAACCTGTTCTCCATGAAGTCCAACCAGATCTACATCCTCTTGAAATCTTATTTGATGTTAGCAAGCTCCTTGATCCCGATAATGTACGTGGAATCACGAGGAAAATCCAGTCTTTTACTTTTACCAATTTAATTTCTAGGAGCAACCTCTCACTGCGTCTTTTATAAAAATATTTCAAGCGGTCGGTTTATACGATCAATGGCTGGATATTCAGCTTGCATTGCCTGTTGAAGATCAGCAATGGGCGCAACATGCTGTGCAGTCTGTTGTATGGACAGAAGCAGGTTAAGAGGTATATCAATGTCTTTTTGATGCAATCTAACGTCAAGTTTTTACAGGTTGCCACAAATTGGCTGCAATTGAACAAAATATAGTAATGACATTTACTCCTTCGGGAGGAGAAAACTCAAACAGACTTTCCATTATCTTGAATAAAGCATACCAGGTAATAGATTTGTATAAAATCCTTCACGGTTGATAGCTAAATGATGAGGGCGGAAGATGGCGAGACAGGGCGATTACGAAGAGTCATTAGCTTTCCTTATAGATCCTTCTGTTTGGCGGGGGCTTATCCTTCACGATTACGGGACGTGGGCACTTCACATATGGCATCTTTTGGTCCTTCGAGCTACTCGACGGTATGTATCTTGGTTGATGGCCTGAATGAAGGTAACTCATTTAATATTTTTAACAGCGGCCAACTGCGTTTGTATCGCGAATTACTTATTCCACGGAGACCTAGTGGTCCGTTCAACCCGAAGGAATTTCTGTATAACGCTGAGTGGGAAAAAATGTCATCAATACGGGAATCCTTGTATCAACTTTTACAATTACGGGTACGTCAGCTATATAATCATTTCACTTTACCGCTCAACTGGCCTGTACAGCGACATGATCAAGCGGCCTCTGGAATTGAGCATCTGTTAAAGGCTTTATGGCATTCTGAATTTCTCTGTAAATTTAATCTCTACCGCACTGCTATAATTCTCCTCGCAGATATTGGACTAGAGTTCGGCATGACAAAGAGCTCACGCCAGATCTTGGAGGAGATAATGCCTCAGATAATCAATGGGGATGATATTGAACAACGTGCCGTTGCTTGCTTTACTCTTTCTAGGTGCATCATTGCTGCAGAAAGTGCTACTCGTGAGTTTTGCTCATTCCGTTCAATCCGTTATACTACATAAGATTGATGTTGTATCAATAGCCGATTCATTACGAGAAGCGCTTCAATACCTTATTATGGCGGAATCGGATTTCAAGAAACTGGAAATCTACCGCTCCGTGAAAGATGTCCAATATATGCTGTCGGTCGTCTATCACAACTTAGACATGGTAGATGAACGGCAAGCAGCCGCTCAGCGGCACTCTGAGACGGAAGCTCTACAGAAGAGACTAGAAATGACTGTAACCGATGAAGATACGCTGAAGATCTTTGAATTGATTGCAGTTGTAGGCTCTGCTCTAGCGTCAAGATAATTCATGAAGGATATGGACTGATATCAATATACAACATATACTTTTTGAGCTTCGGTAATGCGTTAACCTGAAATAGATTCTTTAAACTGCCGCATCCATTTTGAATTTGCATGGAAATGGAATGAACCAATTAAATTATTTTTAGTCCTCCCTGTCACAGAAACGTAACTCACGTGATTGTGACGGCATGTTTATTAGTCACATGACAATGATTGAAATTGAACCCGATCTAGCAGACCCATGCTTTGAATATAACTCGTCGCTCTTTTGCCAGAGGCACAACTTCAAGGTTTCCAAGTCATCAAATACTCCAGATTTTTTTGAACATTAATCTGGAGCATGGACGGACCACCTCCTCCTGAAGAAGACTTCACTTCTCTCCCGATCTCCGAAAGGCTCGCTCACAAGAATTGGAAAGCACGCGTTAGTGCCTATGAATCCCTCACCAAAACCTTTGCGAATACTGCCACTGAAGAGGACCCCGCCTTTAAACCCTATATCAATAACACAGAGCTGTTGAAGAAATTCGCTATCGATGCAAACGCAGTTGCTCAAGAAAAAGGCGTGGAGTGCCTCGGGGCACTCGTTAAGTTCGCCGGTGAAGGTGTTGCCCGTACGCGAGAAGTGATTGCTCCTGCGCTTGTCGATAAATGCCTAGGGTCTGCACGTGTTGGAACAAAGAACCAGGCCATAGAAGTGTTGATGCAATATGTTGAAGTAGAGAACGGGGGCGCTGGGGTTGTGGTACGTGCTTAGGTGTGCTGGTAGTCTGTGAGATCAGCCTCAGTCTTATTATTTACTAGAACGATGTGCTTGTTGGTCTTTCTGCGAAGCAACCGAAAACCGTGGCAGGATGTGTTCTTGCACTAAAGGAAATGACACGGTTTGTTCAATAACATGTGTTTCGCGTATTTCATTCTCACTCATACATGATGGGCAGCGCATTCGGAGCTCAGATTGTTCCTCCATCTCCCATTCTGAAAATTCTACCAAAGATATTTTCGCATACTGACAAAACTGTCAGGGCGGAAGGAACGCATTTGGTCACAATTCTATATCAGTATATTGGGTCTTCCATCGAACCATGGCTCGCCGATCTAAAACCTGTGCAAGTAAAGGAATTGAAGGACGGCTTTGATGCATTAGAGAAAGATGGGAAAGGACACAAGACCTTGAAACCAGACAGACTTACTCGTGCTCAAGCACGCGAAGCCATTACAAACGAGCAAGCCGATGAACCTGTCGAGGAGCTGGAAGGTACGCCTTGTCACTCTTTTCGTACCTACACTCGATCTCATTCTAGCAGTTGAAGCTCCTCCTGATGCTCGTGAAACTGCGGAAGTTGTTGATATCGCAACCAAATTACCTCCTTCCTTCCAAACCAATCTGAAGTCTTCGAAATGGAAAGAACGCAAAGAGGCACTTGATGATCTCCATACATTGCTTATCGCCACACCTAGGATCAAAGACGCGGCCGAGTTTTCTGAACTTACCCGTTCACTGGCTTCTTGCATAGCGAAAGATGCTAACATAAACTGTGTCATCGTAGCGGCGAACTGTTTGGAGGAAATGGCGAAGGCCATGATTGATACCTTTGCAAAGTATCGGGAAAGCGTGATCCCTCTTATGCTAGAAAGGCTAAAGGAAAGGAAGGCCAATGTTACAGATGCCATTGGCGCTGCTTTGGATGCAGTATTTGCAACAGTGAGTTGTTTTTACTACATAAACGCAAAACGCGCTAACCTTCACGTTAGACGACATTGGCGGATACCGTTCCTGATCTCGATGGTGCCCTCAAGTCCAAAAACCCTCAGGTCAAAGAAGGGACCCTAAAGTTTTTGGTACGATCTCTATCGACAGCTAAAACACCTCTGCCACCTGCTCAGGTAAAGCCGCTGGCGGATACTCTGGCTGTATTGCTTGAAGACGGATACGAAGGTGCTCGCACTGAAGCCGCGAATGCTTTTGGTACCCTCATGAAAATGGTGGGTGAGCGACCACTAAATGCCACTATGGAACCACTGCCGGATTTGCGAAAAACCAAAATCAAAGAAGCTTTTGAGAAGGCAGTGGTCAAATGTAAGGCTGGAGGGGTTGCCCCTCCTCCACGTGCTGCTGCTGCTGCACCCGTTGCGAAGAAAGCGCCGCCGCCTGTATCGAAACCACAATCTATTGAAGAAGATTCCCCTCCGCCGCCAAAAAAGCCTACGCCACCCAAACCAACAGCTAAACCAGTTGTACGTTCATTCTATGTTAGTACTCAAAAAAATCATTTGCTTATACCCTTTTGTAGGCGAAGAAGCCAGCCGCAGCTTCTGGATCGACTACAGCGGCACCAGCTCCCAAAAAAGCTCCGGCAAACGCTCCTTCGAAGCCTGCTGGAAAAACGGCGGCGACTGTTGCTGCAGGGAGCCTCGATACCGTCAAATACAAGCACACTCCTGAAGATGCGGAGGCCCTTGCCTCGGAACTCATTCCTGGGTCAATAATGTCCAATTTCGGTGATGCAAACTGGAAGACTAGGCTTGCAGCGTTAGAAGAAATGGCAGGCTGGATTGAAGGCGAGGTTCAGAACCTCGACGCCGAGGTCATTGTTCGCGCACTTGCCAAAAAAGGATGGAACGAGAAAAATTTCCAAGTAAGCATTTGCATGTCGTGGGATGGTTACTGTCTGACTCATTTCACTTACGATGAATGAAGGTTTCTGCAAAGTTATATGGGATTCTTGCAGTCCTTGCAGAAGGATGCCCCACTTTTGGCAGATCTTGCGTCGCTCTGAGTGTTCCTCATTTGACCGAGAAACTAGGTGATCTGAAACTCAAGAAGCCCGCAGGTGACACTTTAATCGTATTTGCTGAGAAGACTTCCCTGCAATTTGTTTTTGTGCAAGGTACAGGCCCTTATTTTTACCTCTGTTCATAGAACTGACTCCCAATCATTTGGCCTAAACAGCTTATGAACCTCTTTCTAAACAAAAGGCGCCGAAGGTTCTATCAGATGCTATCACTTGGATGAGTACAGCCCTCAACGAATTTGGAATTGCCGGTGTATCACTAAGGGCGTTTATCGACTTTTTGAAAACTGCATTGCAAAATTCGAATGCTGCTGTTCGAACAAGCGCAACAAAGGCTCTTGTTACTGTGAAAATATTTGCAGGACCCAGTATGATATGGTGTTGTCTGTTAGTCGTAATCATACTAATTAAGCACTCAATTTTAGGTGTCAAGGATCTCATCGAAGACCTAAGCCCTCAGTTGTTGAACACGATCAATGCAGAATTCGACAAAGTTGACGGACAAACGCCACCAGAACCAACCCGTAAATCGGCGGATCTTGAGAACATGGTCGCCGATTCATCCAAAGGATCTAAAGGTGTTGTTGAGGATCCTCTGGATGAACTTTTCCCTCGTGTAGAAATCGATGGACTCTTGAAAGGAACAACAATCCTGGCGGATGCTAAGAATGACGCATGGAAGGTAAAGAAGGAAGCCCTTGAAACATTGCAAGGTATCCTTGACCAGGGAAATAATAAACGCCTGAAGCCAAGCATGGGTAAACATGTCTATTTTTTCACGAAAAACTCTGTGCTGATCTTTAAATCATGTCCAGGCGAGATAGGGCAAGTGTTGAAATCCAGGGTAACTGATACAAACAAAGCAGTCCAGGTATTAGCCCTTGATATTATTTCCCGAATAGCGACAGGGATGGGAAAGCCCTTCGAAAAGCACGCTCGTATGTTCATTCAACCGATTTGCACGGTGCTTGCCGACCAGAAGCCTAATATCCGTGCATCTGCTGTCCAAACTTTGACTGCGATTGCTACAACCTGTGAGGGACTTGAGACCATGATTACAGGCATTACTACAGCCGTAGATTCATCCAATCCCCTTCAGAAGGCGACACTTTTCCAATGGCTGGTCGATTGGTTCAAAGGAAACAACCCCCCTACATCACTTGATATACGTGCATGGGCACCAGGCCTAGTCTCATCTCTTGATGACCGAAATGCTGATGTACGCAAAGCGGCACAGGCTCTTCTCCCAACACTTATTCATTGTTCTGGCTTTGACTTTGTCATGCAACAAACTAACTCCCTCAAGCCAGCCTCTCGAGGAAGTGCTGTGCCCTTGATTCAAGCTGCACGGCCAGCCATTTCTGAGCCCCCAAAGGCGGTTGAAGTACCTAAAGTTTCAATAGCGACTAAACCACCGGCAACATCTACATTATCGCCATCCCCCACATCCCCCACGATCGTTACGACACAAGAAACTAAACCTTTAACCAAGTTATCGGGTGTCCGTCGCAAACTTCCACAAAGCCTCAGTAGACCAGATTCACGTGCAGAAAATGTTGAAACCGCCAGACCCATTTCTACACTTGCCAAAAGGGTTGCTACTTCCACTGTATCAACAAACAAGCAAACTCCTTCGGGGAGCCCGAGTCCTTCTCTTCCTTTCTCTAACATAAACCTAGATCTAAAAAAGTCTAGATTGGCTAAAGACGCTAGCCGTTGGATCAACGAAGCTGGACCGACAAGGAAAGATCTTGCTGATGCACTTCAAAGTCAAATGGAACCCCATGCGTCACCCGAACTCGTTGGGCGCTTATTTAGCCACGATCATAATGCCATTAATGATCACATCGCCGGCTTGACGACCATAGCGGACTTTTATACGGGTGCAATAGGGGCAGACGAAAATATTGAAAAGCTTTGTCTCGCCAATCTGGATTTTCCGTTGAAGTATATCTCTATGACGGCCCATGAACCTCAACCAAACCTTATATCGAAATGCCTTGACGTTACTGAAGCTATATTAAATTTTCTCCGTAACATCAATTACCAGCTCACTGACAATGAGGCACTGTGCTTTGTGCCTACTATTGTGTTCAAGGCATGATTATTAACTCTCTTACTTTGAAAGCCGCTGACGTTTAAGTAGCTCGGGGATGCTCGCGAACATGTGCGAACACGAGTTCAACAAATTATCAGGACCCTACCCACAGTGTATGCCTACAGCCGAGTTTTCCAGATACTATTAGATCACGGACTGAAAGCCAAGGTCGCTAAGACACGACAAGGTAGCTTGGATGAAATGTCTGCGATACTCAAGAAGTCCGGCATGGGTGCTTGCGAACCGTCTAAAGCTTTCCCGATCATAGCTTCCCTCATATCTGACAAAGATCCTCAAGTGCGAAAATCGTCTCTAGGGACGCTGAGGTAAATTAGGTTGTTCCTCTCCTGATGCCCCTCATCTGATTGATATCATGAAGTGAAGCCTACATCCTTGTCGGTGAAAAGGTATGGTCATTGGTTGGACCTTTGTCTCCCAAAGACAAAACACAGCTGGAAGAAAGGCTGCGCAGAGTACCTGGGCCCAGTACTCAGAACAAAGTAGACGCTGTGGCTATCCCTGCCCCCGCCTCCGGTGTGAGTCGATTAGCAAACACCGGTATTACTAGGCCCGCTAGTCCGTCTGTTGCTGCTGTCTCTCGCATCGGTCGATCTGCGTCTCCAGCGTTTAGTAATGTCAGATCCGCCTCTCCTGCACCCTCACTAGCTCGTTCAGAATCTCCCAGTAGACCCACTAGTGCAAGCACTCACGCATCCGTAGCACCTCCAACTTCTCCAGGAAAGAGCATTAAGCCACGAAGTATGCTTCCTTCACGATTGGGTAGACCGCGTACTACCGTCACACCTGTCCTGACATCGGCTCCAACCCGAGAACAAGCACCTTATGACTCTGCGCCTTCCATTCTCGAAGAAGTTCCTCCTCCAGATGAAAACATACCACTCCCAACCTCAAGCTCCTTGAACTTTCCCTCGCGCGGCGATAGTAACGTCCGTCACGATTTGCCGGATGATATTACTCTGACTATATCCAGTATCCTGAGCAGCGACCCCTCTAGGAGTGTAGACGCTCTCAAGAAAATTCAGAAAATACTTTCTGTAGGTCCAGACAATGGACCGTCATCGCCGCAGTACCGCGAACTTGCCGAACATACTGAAGGTCTTATCGAGACAATCACGCTACAGATGGCCCATGTTTTTGAACATCCGAGTGACCTTGTTTCTGACGATAATTTCAGGCTAGCAAAGCATTTGATACAGACCCTAAATAACTTCTGTGATCATTCATTCCTGGCGGAGTCTTTAACTGTCGACATCTTGACTTCTCTACTAGATGAATTGACTTTACGTCTACTAGAGACTGATGATAGTTCTGTGAAGAAAGTAAAGGATCTGTCTCGCTTCATTAACATGATCATATTACGCTTATTTGCCACCGGAAGAAGGATGTCGATATTCCGGTATGTAAAGCCAATTTTATCATTAGATTTCCCTCATCCATTTTTATCAGTGCGCTTTTTGCATTGCTCCTTCAAATCGTCAAACCGTTCCCGAGTAATGGCGTCCTTCCTGACTCAAAAGAAGCTAAAGTGGCAGAGTTGGTTCTTAAGTGTGTCTGGAAACTGGCCAGAAACATCCCGCAGGATCTAGGGGAAGTGCAACTAGACCCAGTAGAGTTATTCCCAGCCATTGAACATTTCTTACAATCTATACCGCCAAATGAATGGCGCGCACGTGCTACAAATAAGGTGCCCTGTGGAGATATGCCTCTAAGGACCATCAAAGTTATTATTCAACATGTCGTTGGTCAGTGCTCCACCGTCTTCTTTTTTCAAAAATATTTTGAATAATCCTGACTATTTAATATCTAGCACACTACGGTGACGATGTCTACGAATTATTATCTGCCTCATTTGACGATCCATCTGCGACCATCGTGTATCCATATGTTTATCGAATTCTAAATTCAGGCTCTCGGGCAACTGCAACTGCAGCGATCTCCTCAGAAACACGACGCAATGGAAATCGCGCTGAAAACGTTGTTTCGCCAACCTCTCAGGGTTCAAGTCGGCCAATATCTCCTCATGAGACAGTTTCATCGGTGCACTCTCACCCTCGACCTATTAGTCACAGGACTAGCCAGAGTTCCTTGTCCGGTCATGGCAATGGACAATATTCACCTCATGAAGCTGAAGAACCCGATCCCGATGCACAACTCCTGGTGATCATTGGTCATATTTCCAGTGAAACCACAGGTGCTTTGCACAAGGAAGGGATAACAGAACTGCATCATTTCCTAAAAGCTTATCCTCAAAAGAAACCGCGTGTAGAGAAATTACTTGAATCTACTGGAGCAGCTTTCAGGAAGTATATCAACCGAGCTCTGGCGAGTCGAGCAGCGGAGGATCAGGAACGCAGTGCCGCAGTCGCTGATACTCTTTCAAGTAAGTGGAATAATAATTTAGTGGGAAAGGGGAAGTTTAACGTTGAATACAGAGTTGGAATATAATAATCGTGAAGGCAAAATATCTGAAAGCTCTTCCGATGATGTTGTCGACTCGAGGCATCCATCATCTCCAACACCTACGCATGTGCACAGACAGTCGGTTACGGAAGGGGTAGATCAGCAGGACAAATTATCGAGACTGCATGGTATCTTCCAGTATCGCTCTAGTACTGTGAGCTCAGCGTCTTCGCAGGCTAGAATCCCTGGAATACGGACTTCTACGGGCTGATAGACTATCTTCCATTTTTGCTTGTCGTGTACATTAATCAACATCCTTATTTTTCCTGCAAATGTATGCATTTGTGATCAACTCCGGTGTTCATCGTCCAATCATATTTTTGGAACATTATTTGCGTTCGTTTGACTGAGGCCTTGATCCGGTGTCTCAAGCATGCAAGATACAGCTACAGTGACACCTGCACAACTTCAACGTTCAACGCCTTGTTCCCTTCCCTTGAAACTTATATGCCCTTTTAATATTTATCTCTGCGTTATCAACCTTTCTTTGTTCCAATAAATCATGGCGTCTTCCTCAAAGAATGATATGACCTATGATGCAGCCATGCTCTTTTGGCGGACTATCACTCAGATATTTTTCCGTGAAGTTCGACCGCGAGGTGCTTTCCATATCCCAAAAGACGGCCCTGTAATATTTGTTGGAGCCCCACATAACAATCAAGTGAGTATACGTCGTTTGACGCGTTGTTTCACTCCTTCGGCTGACATTTGCAGTAGTTTTTGGACCCCTTACTCCTTAGTCTCGAAGTCTACAGAGAAACACACAGACACGTCCAATTCTTGACTGCAGCCAAAAGCATGGAGCGTAAATGGGTTGGATTCTTTGCCAGGTCAATGGATAGCAGTGGGTTTACTCAATCTATTTCTGTGATATCATCACTCATTTGCCTGCAGTTCCCGTATCTCGTGCTGCAGACATGGCAAAGCCAGGTGCTGGCAGAGTATATCTTTCCCCTGATGATCCATGTCTAGTCTTAGGCGAAGGTACTAAATTCTTATCCGAATTCGCCCCTCGTATGCAAATCATGCTGCCAAAGTCTGTCAGCTCAGCTGTTGCGGAAGTTAGCGAAGTTATCTCAGATACTGAGCTACGTGTGAAAAGAGAATTCGGCGGTGAAAGTGGTAAAGGCACAGCACGCGTTCGAGAGAAGCTTGCCGAACTGCAATCGGAAGGTGTAACAGGCTTGGAGTACAAGAAGCTACCCTTCGTGGACCAGCAGGACATGTATCGCCACGTTTACCAATGTCTCAAAGAAGGAGGTAGTATTGGGATATTCCCCGAAGGTGTGTAAGTTATTTATCTTGTTAAATTCACATCCTAATGATAGCGCAGGTGGTAGCCATGATCGTACCGACCTCCTGCCTCTTAAAGCAGGCGTGTCGATAATGGCCCTCGGAGCCATGGCCAATGATCCTAATGTGCAAGTCAAAATTGTTCCGGTAGGATTGTCGTACTTTCATGCCCACCGCTTCCGTTCTCGCGCCGTAGTAGAGTTTGGCACAGCGCTAGATGTTCCTGCAGAATATGTGGAAATGTTCAAGCAAGGAGGCTCACAGAAAAGAGAAGCAGTAGCCAAATTCCTTGACCTCATCTATAATGGTCTCAAGACAGTTACAATCAGAGCACCGGACTATGACACTCTCATGGTGCGTTCCTCGTCGACTTTTATCCGCATGTCAATTGAATTGTCTAGTTGATCCAAGCTGTTCGACGATTATACAAGACACCTGGCCAACACTTAACACTGGGCCAGGTGGTAGAACTCAACCGAAGACTCCTGGAAGGATATAATCATTTCAAAGACGAGCCACGAGTTCAAAAGCTACGAGAGGATGTCCTCAAGTACAACCGTCTCGTCCGTGATCTTGGCTTACGAGACCATCAGGTGGGCGAGGATTGTTGTTTTCGCGGTCTTTGTTTGTCTGACTTAAATTACTTCAGGTCCCTCGAGCACAGAAGGCAGGTTGGAAGACACTCGGATTACTGACGTATCGTGTTTGCCTCCTCTTAGCTTGGACTATACTTGCTCTCCCTGGTACCGTGTTGAATGCTCCTATTCTTATTTTGGCTTCTATAGTCTCGCGCAAGAAGGCGAAAGGTATGTTTCCGATCCTCTGCATCCGAACTACAATGAAAGATTAACCGCCTCGCAGAGGCCCTCGCTGCGTCTGTCGTTAAAATAGCTGGACGCGATGTTCTGGCAACGTGGAAGATCTTGATTGCTCTGGGTGTCACTCCTGTCTTATACACATTATATGCGATACTGGCTACTGTCATCTCAATTCGCGCTAATGTTCCGTTAAAATGGCGATTGTGGACACCTTTTTTGGTCTTTTTATCGTTACCATTCATGAATTACGCCGCGTTGAAGTTCGGAGAAGCAGGAATGGACGTATTGAAGTAGGTTCAACTTTATACTGTCCCAGTGCCTGCTGATTTGGTCAATTTAGGTCGCTCCCTCCTCTTATCATTGCACTTATTCCTGGTCAACAGCGTTCACTGGACAAGCTTAAGGCGAGGCGTATCGATCTTACGAATAAGGTCGCTAGTCTCATCAACGATTTCGGACCCAAACTGTACGACGACTTCAACGAGGTGTGTACTTGATGTTCTCTCACCGGTTGCGTCATTTAATGATTAAAATAACTTAGGCCCGGATCCTTGTGCCTTCTGCCAGTGCCCCGCCCTCCAGTGGTACACCTGGATTATGGCGCAGGAAGAGTAGTACTGGCGCTGTCGATGCTCAAGGTTTAGGTCTTACACATCCAATGACTTGGATCGATGAGCGGTTATTCGGATGGAGTCGTAGTGCTAAACGTGGCACGAGCGCTTGGGGAGGGCATGTAGACGATTTGAGCAGAATCAACACCCCTGATGATTCAGACGAGGAGGATACTGGTGACTACGACAATGTCGTAGGGTTGTTAGGAACGGACGAACAATCTTTGGCTTCGCACAAGTCTCGAAGTCGCCAAAGTTCATATGCTGACTTGCAGCGACTTCGTATGGCGCCTTTGACAACGCAACAAAATCGTTTCTCGGATGATTCGTCGACGCAGCGATTAACACATCGTAATCGTAGGGCGTCACTAGATGATGGCGTAAAGGTTTCTCGGATTGCCGCGGTAGACCCCAAGGAAACGTTCAGTGAGGCCACTGAAGATTTAAATGCGGAGATTTCCCAATCTAAATCAAAGTAAGGGCAAGTGTGTTTCCCTTTGTGAAAAAAGTAACTCCGCAAAATCAAAGACGGTCTACGTATATACACACTATTCCCTTCAATAATAATGCTGGCAATATATCCACATGGAACACGAAATCTTGCTAGATTCTGCGTGTGAGGACCTCCACGCCTGTCTCGGTAATTCTACAAAAGTGTGAATGAGGCGAAAAATGTACACAATGAATACCACATACAGCAATGTGTCTTCGAATTGAGCACTGCGTTTACCATCAATCGTAGTAGCGGTCCAGTTATCGGGCCAATGTACATCGCCCCAGTTGGTGCCCAAATTGAGCATCTGTGATCCGTCATTAGTACTTTCCCCGAGAGAGATATGTTGAGAAACATGCGGACCGGTTCTATTGTGAAGCACTAGGGATGAAATGTGAATTTAATTTTGACGTAAGGTGGAAAAAAAAACTAAAACTAACCATGCCAGCCTTCATGGTCCCAACAGCTTTATTTTTTGCATAATGCGGGATGTTCGGTGTGGCATGGAAGAGGTTGTTTACACCGTGTCCTGTGTAAGTGCGTACAGTAGCACACCCGTTGGCTCGTGCTACGGGCTCACTATGTATTTTTAAAAAGAGTTTAATGACTGCTGTGATCTCGGAGAGAAAGAAGAATGGCGTGGCTACACTCATACTTACATAGCTTTTCCAATGTCTCGGAATAGAGCACCTGGCCTACATAATTTGATGGCTTCGTCTAGACTTTCTCGTGCGGTGCGGATAAGTCGTTTGGAATCTTCGTCTATTTCTCCGACTGGATAGGTCTCGTTAAGATCTGCATGATAGCCTGTTTGTGGAAGAGTCAGGTGTGGCCTCTTTCTAAGCAGTCGATGATTAATTTACTACCTTGGTAATACACGGATACATCTATATAGAAAATGGACTCTTCGTTGGTCCATCGTGCCAGCAGCTAGATATGTGAGGCGTACCTAAATTAATGATGTCGCCTTCTCTCAACTTCCGTTTATCGGGAATCCCATGACATATGACTTCGTTTACCGAGCTAGAAGAGTCATTAAACATACGAGATAAGAAGCTCCGTCGGAAAATGATAACTTGGAACATACGTGCAAAGAGATTTTGGAAAGTTGCGATAACCAAGAGGTGAAGGATACGCGTTACGTTCAATTGTAGCATTGTGCACAATTTCATCCAATTCATCCGTAGTAATTCCAGGTCGGATATGTGACGCGGCAATATCGAGCACTTCTCGTCCCAGCTAGAATCGGATATTTTTCTTTTAGATGCCAACTTTCCGAAAAATGCGGTTAATGGGGAACATACCCGGCATGAAGCACGCATTTTATCTTGTTCTTCTGGAGTTAAAATCTTGGGAGGTTGGCCAGCCTGTGCGATCTCTTTCATTGGCTTTCCTGCACATGAAATGGAGGTAAGATGCTATGTTTTAACATCGACCCACTGTTACCAAGTTACATACCCCCGGTTTCAATGTACTCTGGCCTAGGAATGTGCTCGGGAACTTGTCGTTTGGGACTGAGGGGGTAACAAGGGCGCACAGTTCCAGTATACTCATAATTGGGGAACGGATTGTACGTGCCATCTAGAAGACGAAGAATAGCGGATCCCTACGTCATTGACCGTATTAATAGTAATTTACAAAGAAGAAGAAAATACCATCAGGATGGAAGAGTTTGGCACCACCAGTCTTGGCTAGATCGTGAACAATTTTGTGTGTTTTCTGGTGGGAAATACGCTTAGCCATTGTTTTCTCGAATAGATTTCAGTTAAAAGGACGAACCCCTGTGCAATGAAAGTCCATTCAAAACAGATTCTCATGGACGTGAACAAAATGCACTCACAATCAGCCTTAAAGCACTCCTGTCCACAATAAAACGAGCCTCGAATTCCCAGTCTAAAAATTTGTGGTTTGAGTATTTTGTTTTGTGAGATAATAGATCAGTATAAGCGGATCCGATGACTGACTTGCTGCATGTGGGACATTCGAGACGAGAAGCGGGATTTCCGTTTGGACAACTTTTGCTTTGGCAAAGGACTTGTGCAGACATGGTTGCCGCAGAAATATGTAGTGATTAAGAAGAGGACTAGTAAGCAGTTGAGTCAATATGATCGGATCCGGAAAAGGGAAAATGATACGCGTATTTGCCGATCACCCCGACGACAAACAACTTTCAAATTGGCATTCCGAAAGGCGAACGACCTGGACTGAAAGTAAAAATATAAGAGACTATAATAGTATACCAGAAAGGATTGATGGCCGTAAAACATCGTGGATGAATTATATCGTGTTGGTAACAAGGTACATACGGTGTCTATAGTAATTTTCATGACGCACGGGCTTCTTCAACAGCCGGCAGGCCAGCGCCTCGCCAGCGCCTACAATTCGGAAGGAAAAATAAAAGTGGTCTAACTTATTGTAACTAGGGAAGAAGCATACGATTAGGGGCCGGAATTTGAGCAGTGGTATATACATAGGTACGAAAGAGGAGAGAAGCAAATGCATGTAGAGAGACCAAAATAAAAATATATGCAGGTATGAAGAGTAGCAAAAAAAATGGATGGGCAAAATAACAAGCTGGTCTAAGGTATCTTCAAGAGTTGAATGCGAGCGGTCGAGAGCGGATAGGAAAACAATTAGAGCGAAGGGCCAAAAAATAGTTGTAATAAGGTTATTAAAAAGTGTCTTGATGTGTATTGAGTGCGGATGTGGTACCATGCGTGAGTGGAAGGACGTCGACGGGCGGAAATAAATTAACGGCGTTGATGAATAATTTCGAGCTTGAAAGACGTGGCGGGGTCGGAGCAGGCCTTTCTTAAAGCTTTGAAACGAGCTTGCCCGAATATATCAACCAAGGCTGCTTCGTTCATGGTGACCCATGAAGCGGGAGGCAGTCCACGGGTGGTCTTATAAGTGCCCTGGGGCAGCTCCTCGTCGTATTCAATAGTGACCAGGCCGGTGAGGAGACACTGGATCAAGTTGAAAATGTCGTTGACGGGGGGACAAACTTTGCGAACGTTTGCGAAGATGTCACTGTGGAAGACCATTTGCCATTGTACGCGACGCTCTGGAGAAAAAAAAGAAGCTGCATGAACTGGAAGCTGGAGTTTTGCACTGGGGCCAGGGGGCAGGTTTACTGAAGCGCGCCACATGGAAGAAACCTGAACTGAAAAAAGGATGCGAGGATCTTGGGGTGGCATTTCCTCCCAGTGATAGTCACGAACCAGCTGGAGTTTGAGGGCCTGAAGCCAACGGTGTGCTCGAGCATATGTAGTTCCGAGAGCGTCTGCGGTGGTGAGGGGGATATGAGTGCGGTTGGCCCAGTCGTCCATGTTGGCCACCAAACTCGAAAAGACAACTTCTGGTTTTGACATTACTGTATAAGAGAATAAGAAAAGAAAAAGAAAAAAAAGGGGAAGAAAAGGGAAATACCGAAGCGCGTCGACGGGGGAGTCAGACAAGTAGCATAACAGTTTGGGGCAGGTTTTTATAAGACGCTAAGGGGAATAGCGTCGGTCATAAATACACGTGTATTCACGCCCGAACAGACTAATCCGGACACTCACCGCTCACACGACCCTGTCTTAGCTTAGTTCGGGCCTCTCCTTTCTCCTCCTCCTTCAACTTCAACGCTCTCGCCAACCTGCAAAGTCACATGTCACTCTCCTCTCTTCTTGGATTTCACCATCATGTTCGACATCTATGCCGCCTTTGAGCGCATTCTCAAAGATGGCCAGGTATTTATTTCCTTTTCTCTCTTCACATCCTTGTCATTCATCCTGTTTTCTCTAGATCGCAACCCCACTTGCTGCCATTTTAGCCCTTACAGAGCTGCTAGAAAACTCTGATGGTATGTATGTCCTATCTAATCCTAATCGGTTCATCTTATTTATTTTATTTAAGCGGGTACCATGTTCGAGCTCTCCAAGGCTCTCAATGACGGTGCCGAGGCTCTCAAGAAAAAGTCCTCTAATCCGATCAGCATCAATGCTGGTTGTGAATTGTTTATCGCCTTTGTTACTCTTTTTCCCCATGACTCCGATGTATGTCTGCCGGTCTCCAGGATTTTCCTTCCAACTTATTCTCCGCCGGCTAGAATTTCACAAATTTGAAAAAAGAACTCATCCGTCAAGGTCAGAATTATGCTGCAGAAGCTCTCACATATCGCAACAAAATCGCAGAGCTAGCCTTTGGCTTTATCAAAGATGGTTCTGTCGTGAGTCTAACATTCTCCCTCCTTTTTTTCTGTCACATTTTTGCTCCAACTTGAACAGATCCTAACCCACTCGTACTCACGAGTTGTAATGCAAACTCTTCTTCTGGCCCACAAACAGAAACGTATTTCCGGTAAGTTGACTAATTCATTTCGGTGGAGATTATATGTTTGACTTTTGTATCTTTTTTCTGCTTCAAAGTCTTTGTCACAGAAGCCCGTCCGCGAGGTCTGGGGTAGGTGATTGATATATATTTTTCTTTGTGCAGTAACCCTAATCGTCAAATCACAGAATTAAGACTGCCGAAGAACTTACAGCCGCGGGTGTACCAAGCACTGTGATACTAGACTCCGCAGTAGCATATGTCATGGACAAAGTAGACTTCGTTCTCGTGGGATCCGAAGCCGTCGTTGAGAGTGGTGGACTAGTGAATGCTGTTGGCAGTAATCAAATCGCTATCATTGCCAGAGCAGCCAATAAACCCTTCTATGCACTTGCTGAAAGGTATTTGGTATTTTTGCAATCCTATCGATGAAAATTTTTGACATTTTAATGACATAACCTTCTTTTCCAGCTACAAATTTCACCGCCTGTTTCCGCTATCGCAATACGATCTCCCAAGTCACAATTCAAAAATTCTTTCATTTCCCCGACTCTCTCCACCCGACTCGTCTGCTCCTGAAACTTCATCGCCAGCGAGTGAATCCACTCAAAGTCAGCCGGATCTCGTCTCTCCAAAAATAACCCAAGAACAAATTTCCCAGAACAACCCGAATGTGGATTATACACGGTCAGACTATCCACCTGTTCCTGCCGTTCCGGTTTATAACACTGATGTCCCGAACGGCATCTAGGCCCGACCTAATTTCCTTGGTGTTTTCGGACGTGGGGAGTTTAACGCCGGAAGGCGTCAGTCAGTACCTCGTCGGCATGTTTGCGGGATAATTTGAATGGAATGATGTCAGACATTGTCAGTGGCTAAAGGGTTGGTCCTCACTATAGATCTCTAGATGGATTGGCGTGATAAGGCGATTATCTCATAATCCAACCCAGGAAGGTTACTGCTGTCTCCAGGTGGCCACTTTTTCTTCTTCCTTTTACAAATCATGAGTTGACCCGTGTCTTCAATCACCGAGCCGGAATTTCTTATTTATTTAAAAATACATCCTTCTGGATCCAAGGTACATACGATAATTATGAAATAGTAATCAAAGTCTGTCTTACCTCCTGAAGATGTACAGCATTTTCAAAACAGCCTGTCATAGCGTTATAACGAGTATGTCTTCCTTTTCATCACTCAGGAGAGGACAGAAGCTTTTAGATGACGGGCTAGACCTTCTCAAGGCCGCGATAGAAGCTTAAATGATTGCTTGTGCCATATACATACGTGTTTGGATTTTAACTATAGGGTTTGCAAGATCGAGTCGAATCAGCGATTCATCGCATCTCTCGTCAAAGGATTGTCCCGTCCGGCGTGATCCAGCCGTTGCCTGAGTTGAAGGATACGGTATCTTTTATGCCTGCCTTTTACGATTCAGATGAAATCTGGTCAGTTCGACATCTACAACGGACCGAATTCATCAGAGCTCAATCAGTGACATTGGGTGCATGCAAAGAAGAGGTGCTTCGCGACTTATCTCAACATATAAAAAGGCAGCATATTCTCCTCTACCTTCAGGTCGCCAATCCTTCTCTTCTTTTCTCTAGTTTTAAATTTTACTCGGTCTTGTTTTCATTTTTTCCCACCCCAATGTGTCGTTGGCGCCAGTGGGTACATTCCATTTCATTACGAGGCCTCTGTCTTCTCACCTTCTTTGATAGAATTCAAGACAAATATGCACAGTGCGGTCACGAATATAGACTGGTATGTTGCATTCGTTTCTTATTTTAGCGAGTGATTGCCTTGGCTGACATTTTGTTTTCGTTTCCATTCTTTGGCGTAGCCGGATGAAATTGTGAATTTTTTTTGTTGACCCATCAGTCTTTCCAAAGCCACTGTACTGACGGATAGGGACTTTTTTTCTTCTTCTCAGGTGCATTGTGCCGAGGCCGACTGCAAGTTCAGCCCTTATCATCCACCGGATTGTACCGGGGCAAAATGCAGGCAAACGTGCTGGCAATAGTAGGTCCAAAAGCTGTCGAATTCTTATTCCCATCCTCGCGGCTCATCCAATGATTGTTCGTTCTCTAAGCCGACGATTTCCCGAGCAAATTTGTGAGTAGTGTGGCGTTACCTGTTTTATTTGCTGTATGGCGATAATAAGCTGGCACATAGTCCGTACGCTAGACAAGACATGCGACAATTGTCTACGGCAGCAGCAACAGGGCCAGAGCCAGGGTGGATGGACGAGGCGGTGATAAATTTTCATAGCACCAATGCTCTTAGAGGGGCCCCCAGACCATTATCCCTGGTTGCCCGAATCAGTAATGACATCGGAATAATTGCAATAGTTAGTTTGTTTTAATTTTCCAAGCCATCAATAGAAACCCGATGTTTTGTTGTAAAATGGCCAAACGCACTCCCGTGTTTCTCACGGACACAGTGGTTTGGGTAGCGTGGCAAGACGGTTTAAGGAAAGGAACATCCCATTCGACATGGGTGGTTCTATCTCTAGCATATCCCAAGTCATATGAGCATGTGCGTCGCAACCCTTTGCCTGCCTTTTTCGACTTTCGGAGGCAGATCAAAGATGATATATCGATGATAGCGCATCCCGCGGGAAACAGCCGGTTGAATACGCCCCATCGTCTGGCCCAGCTCGTGCTGTGGAGATTTGTGGGCTTAATTGACACGCATAGAATAGGAATGGTTTGGCACGAGTGAAGGGTTAAGAGAATTCTCGGGAGACAGAGGGCATGCATCACAGGAAAAGGAAGCAAATTTTTCCCAGCGGCTGAATTACAAAGTCATTAGAAGGAGCTAAATTACAACGTGGATGTTCTAGGCACCTGGAATATACCGGGGACCTTTTGATTGGGGCCCCGCGAGGCGTATGTCTGCGCTGGACTGGAAAGATGATTTGAATCTCTGTGTCGATAATCAAATATACCGAAAGGTGCCATTATCGATACCTTACAAAACAGATCTCCCTCACTGTCTTGGATTCTAAACTATCATCGTCCATGCGTGCTCCAGATAGCACAAAAAATCCCAGCAAGTTCGGATCATAGTAAATTTCGACTCTGCGCAATACCAAGGAAATAGATTAAACTGTGGCAATAAACAGTCCAGGGACAAGAAGGCGAGTCTCAGGGCTGCGTCGACAAAGGATTAGCGGGCTTCCGGCCACCGAAGGTTGAACTAAGGAAGGTTTGGATGATCGAGGGAAACTGGATGAAACTTTATGGTGAGAAGAAGGAATAAAATTCTGAGAATACAAAAATGATTCTGATGAGGAATTTTACTTATAAACCCAAACTTGGGGCAGCCGATGAATTTCTTTGGCTCTCCAAGGACGTGAATAGATGACCTGACAAGAGACCAAGTTACTTTCTTGAAGGGGTAAGTAAATATAGCATTTGATGGAATTACGTAACCGATCAACTTGTGTGCCGTCATCTTCAAGCGTCTGTCTTGCACTCCCGACGTCCTCCACCACCCCGCCAGATGTCCACGGGCGACCTTGATCCCTCCATTCCTGCGTCATGACTGTTAATGGTCCTTCCCAATGGCTTTTCTCCCCTGACTCCCTCACAGAGACTCCTTCTTCATGCATTCTCGAGAAAGAAATGTCCGAC
>Ga0247779_1000307_pt1 | contig 34215 bp, 29 predicted proteins | sample UWRJL221509R5_FD_179925 | JGI IMG/M metagenome (GOLD analysis project Ga0247779, IMG submission 179925) | Plant litter microbial communities from Arlington Agricultural Research Station in Wisconsin, United States - UWRJ-L221-509R-5 | ecosystem: Environmental > Terrestrial > Plant litter >...
GGCCGTCTGGGCCAGTACCGCGCCGGCCGCTGCGCTCATCAGCGGCACCCAGGGCGTGGGCTGCCAGCTGAACTCGAACACGAAGTGCGTCAGCAGCCCGCCCAGCACCAGCGCCACCGCGCCGGCCAGGAAGCCGGCCAGCGCGCCGACGCCCAGCAACTCGGCACGCTGCACCTGGGCCAGCAGCTTCGAGCCGGCGCCCAGCGCACGCATCAGCCCGAACTCGCGCATGCGCGCCTCGCGCGTGCTGCTGACCGAGGCCAGCAGCACGACGAGCCCGGTCGCCAAGGTGAACGCGAACAGAAACTGCACCGCCTGGATCACCTGATCCACCACCACCTGGATCTGGTTCAGCTGCGCGGACACGTCGACGACGGTCAGGTTCGGGAAATCGCGGCTCAAGTCATGATCCAGTGAATTGGGAGCCGCCGGCGCCTTGAACGCCGTGATGAAGGTGCTGGGCAGCTCCGGCATCTCGGCGCGCGGGAACAGCGCGTAGAAGTTCACCCGCATCGAGGCCCAGTCGACCTTGCGCAGGCTGGTGATCTTGGTCTCGATCAAGGTGCCGCCGACGTCGAAGCGCAGGCTGTCGCCGAGCTTGAGTTTCAGCGTGTTGGCGAGGCCTTCCTCTACGCTGATGCCGTTCGGGTCTTCCTCGGTCCATTTGCCGCCGGCGAGCAGGTTGTGCTCGGGCATTGTGCGGCTGTGGCTCAGGTTGAATTCGCGGTCGATCAGCTGGCGGGCGCGGTCCTCGTACTGCGAGGGCTTCACGTCCGCGCCGTTGATCGCCACCAGCCGGCCGCGGATCATCGGGTACCAGTCGTAGCCCTTGACGCCAGCGGCATCGAGCTTTGCGCGGAAGGCCTCGCCCTGGTCCGGCTGGATGTTGATGACGAAGCGGTTCGGCGCGTTGGCGGGCGTGGCATTGCGCCAGCTGTCGATCAGGTCGGTGCGCAGCAGCACCAGCAGCGCCAGCGCCAGCAGGCCCACGGCCAGCGAGGCGACCTGCACGACGGCGAAAATTGGCCGCGAGGCCAGTTGCCGCGTCGCCAGCAGCAGCCAGCGCGGCGCACCGGCCTGCGGCACCAGGCGCCGCAGCACCAGCACGGCCAGCCAGGCCAGCAGCGCGAACACGGCCAGCGCCGCCGCGAAGCCGGCCGACGCGATCAGGCCCAACGCCACGTCACCGGCCAGCGCCAGCAGGATCAGCGCGAAGCCGATCACGCCCAGGCCCAGCACCAGCAGCGAGCCGGCCTTCAGCCCGCCGATGTCGCGCCGGATCACGCGCAGCGGCGGCACCGCGGCCAGTTGCAGCACCGGCGGCAGGCCGAAGCCCAGCAGCAGGCTCAGGCCCAGCGCCAGACCTAGCAGCGCCGGCCAGAGGCTGGGCGCCGGCAGGTCGACCGTGACCAAGCCCGCCAGCAACTGCAGGAAGACGAGGTGCAGCGCCAGGCCCAGCAGCACACCGATCAGGCTGGCCGTGATGCCGGCGGCGCCGAACTCGAGGCTGTAGGCCCAGGCGATGCGCCGCTGGGGCTGGCCCAGCACGCGCAGCATCGCGCAGGCATCGAGGTGGCGCGCGGCGAAATCGCGGGCCGACAGCGCCACCGCCACCGCGGCCAGCAGCGCGGACAGCATGGCGACCAGGCGCAGGAACTTGGTCGCGCGGTCCAGCGTCTGGCGCATCTCGGGCCGGCCGGTCTCCAGCGATTCGAGGCGCACGCCGCGCACGTGCTCAGCCTCGATCAAGGCCTTGGCCTCGGTGACGAACTGGCCCGCCTGCGCGGCACGGCCCGGCGCGGCGGCCACGGCCAGCCGGTAGGTCACGCGGCTGGCCGGCTGGACCAGCGCGGTGGCGGCCAGGTCGGCGTTGTTGAGCATCACGCGCGGCGCGAAGCTGGCGAAACCGGCGCCGCGGTCCGGCTCGGTGGCGATCACGCCGCCGATGCGCAGCGTGGCCTCGCCGAGCAGCAATGGGTCGCCGGCCTTCAGGCCCAGGCCATCGAGCACGGCCGCGTCGACCCAGATCTCGCCGGGCTTCGGCGCGCCGACCGTGCGGCCATCGGCCAGCAGCATCCGCCCGCGCAGCGGATAGGCCGCGTCCACCGCCTTCAGCATCACCAGCCGGCTCGCCCCGCCCTGCGCCTCGGCAGCCCGCGCCATGCTCGGGAAGGTGACGCTGCGCATCTGGGTGAGGCCGAGCTTGGTCGCGAGCTCCGCCAGCGGCGCCGGCGTCGGCTGGTCGCTCGCGACCAGCGCATCGCCGCCCAGCAGCGCGGCGGCGTCGCGGCGCAGGCCCTGGTCCATCCGGTCCGACAGGAAGCTCACCGCGCACAGCGCCGCGACGGCCAGGCTGACCGCCAGCATCAACAGCCGCAACTCGCCCGCCCGCCAGTCCCGCAGGAGCTGGCGCCAGGCCATGTGGAGGACGGATGGCGGACGCAGGGATAAGGTGCTCATCCGCGCACTGTAGCCAAGGCTAGAATCCTGCGCATTGCGGGTGTAGTTCAATGGCAGAACTCCAGCTTCCCAAGCTGACTACGTGGGTTCGATTCCCATCACCCGCTCCACGTCTCTTCAGATGCTTGGTTCACCAGCATCCGGTCCCCGGTCGAACGCGATCGGGCGATGCCGGGGACCTTCACTAAAATCCCCCGTTTCAGTAGAAGGCACAGGCGTCGGCTTCCCGGCATGCAACTCATCTCCAAGCCGGTACAGCCCTCCCCGCCCGAGTCATTGACTCGGCTGCTGCGGGAATGGGGCATAGGGCCCGTTTCTTCCGCACCGGCAGCCGCGCGGCTGGGCGGGTGGTTGGGATGGGCGGATGCGATCGCGATCTCACAGGTCCTGACCACGCCACCTGGCGGCGCTACATCCGAGGCGGCTCGAGTCGAGGCAATGCACTGGGCAAGCGGTGAGTTGGAACAGCTCCGGGCGCAAATCGCTTCCGGCTTCAATCACATCGAGCTGGCGGTCGCGTCCGACGCTGTTTCCGATGACGTACCGCTCACGGAACTGCTCGCCCCCTATCTGCAGCATTTCGCACAGCAGCGGCGCGCGACCGCAGCTCGCATCTCCACGTTCCGGGCGCGCTTGCGAGCCCGCCTGACGGACGCCTCCGACCGACTCGCACGGCTGGCGCAGTTGGACGAATACATCGAGCGCGCGCTGGGATCTCCCGAACGTCGCAGCCTGCCTGGGCTCTCCGCGCTGCTGGAAATTAGGGCGCGGAAGCACCACGCCGCCGACCCGCGTCGCTGGCGCCTGCGCCTCGGGTCGGACCTGCAGCGATTGCTGCGGGCCGAACTGGATCAACACCTTCAACCGGTGCTGGGCCTCATTGAAGCCTTGAGCACAAGCAGTCCCCCATGAACCGAGCTCTCAACGCCCTCTATCCCATCGCCATGGCCGCCGGCCTGGCGGGTATCGCCGGTGCCGGCATGGCCGCCGCAAGGAATCATCCCGTCGCACTGGCCATGACGGTGCTGATCGCCGTCTTCTTCGCCATCGGCGCGTGCGAGCTGGCGAGCTTTCGGCGGGACAGCCAGGCCCTGGCCGCGGCCACGGCCACCGAACGTGAGGTCCCGGACGATTGGCTGCTCTCCGTGCCGGCGGCGTTGCGCGGCGCGGTGCAGATGCGTCTGGACGGCCTGCGCGTCGCTCTTCCGGGGCTGTCCTTGGCGCCGGCGATCGCGGGTCTGCTGGTGCTGCTGGGCATGCTCGGCACCTTCATCGGCCTGGTCATCACCTTGAGCAGCACGGCCAGCGCACTCGGAGCCTCCGCGGACCTGGCCGCCCTGCGCTCTGCACTGGGCGCCCCGATCCAGGGCCTCGGCCTGGCGTTCAGCGCCAGCGTGGCCGGCGTCGCGGGCTCGGCGATGTTGGGTCTGATGGTGGCCCTCGCCCGCAGGGAGCGCTCGGCCGCCGGCGCGCTGCTGGATGCCGCGCTGCGGGTCCGGCTGCGCCCGCTGACGTCCGCGCATCGGCGCGAGATCGAGCAGCAGGCCATGAACGCCGCTGCGATCGAACGCGAGAACGCCAAGCAGGTCGAGATGCTCGGCCAGCTACAGCAGTTCACCGAACGCATGGCGGGCCAGTTGAGCGCGCAGAACAGCCTCTTCCACAGCGAAACGAGCAAGGCCTATGCCGCACTGGCCAGCAGCGTGGACGCGACGCTGCGCACCAGCCTGGTTGAAGCCGCCCGGGAGGCCGGCGCCGCGATCCAACCCGCCGCGGCGGCGGCGATGGCCGGCATCGCACGCGAGGCGGGATCGCTGCATCAGCGCGTGGGCGGCCTGGTGAGTGACCAGCTGATCGCCATCGGCAGCCGCTTCGAGGACGGGGCAGCGCGCATTGCGCATCAGCATGAGGCGGCTGCCCGGGCGCAGGCCGCAGCGATCGCCGAGCATCAAGCGTCGGCAAGAGAAGTTGTTGCGCAAGCCACCCAGCAGTTCGCGATGCAGACGCAGGCCCTGCTGGACCGAGTCTCCGAGGGCCAGGCGCGCCACCTCACCGCGCTGGCCGAGCATGAAGTCCAGCGTCGCACCGAGGTCCGGGCCGATGCGGACGCCATGCGCACGCAGCGCGAGGAAGCCCAGCAGTGGCTGCGCGACAGCGGCACCCAGGTGCAGGCGGCGTTGACCGAGATCACCCGTCTGGGCGCCGAGCAGACCCGGGCCGCCGTCACCGCCCTGGCCGATGCATTCGCAAAACTGCAGGCCGGGCAAGGCAGCGATGACGCGGAGCGGCTCGCGGCATGGCGCGCCGAGCTGGTGTCGGCCGGCGCCGCGCAGCTGAAGCAGCAGCAGGTGCTGGCCGATGGCCTGTTGGCGAACACGCGCAGCCTGGTGACACAGGCCGAGTCCTATTCGCAACGGACGCTGGCCGAAGCCGGTGCACTGCTGCAAGCGGCCGGTGAAGCGCCGCGCGCTGCCGTCGAGGTCGTCGGCGCACTGCGAGAACAGCTGGCCCAAAGCCAGGCCCAGGATAGTGCGGCGCTGCGGGAGCGGGCCGAGCTGATGGAGACGGTGTCGACGCTGCTGGCCTCGTTGCAGCAAGCCGCAGGCGAGCAGCGCGCCGCCATCGATTCGCTCGTCGATCGGTCGGCGATTCAACTCGAAGCCTCGGCCCAGGCCCTTTCCGAGGCAGCCACGAATCTGGCGGCCGGCGCTGCCGACGTCGCGAGCGTGGGCGAAGGGTTCGGCGAGGCGGTCGAGCAGTTCCAGGGTGCCAATGCGCAGCTCGTGCAGCACCTGTCGGTGCTGGAGGAGCGCCTCTCCGCAGCGGTGACGCGAAGCGACGACCAACTGGGCTACTACGTGGCCCAGGCGCGCGAAGTCATCGACCTGTGCCTCGGTTCGCAGAAGCAGGTGCTCGATGCACTGCAGGGTGCGGCGACCCATGGATGAGCAGCTGGAGATCGAACAGGAAGGCACCGGCGCCCCCGCCTGGGCGGCTTTCGGCGACCTGATGGCCGGCGTGCTGGGTGCTTTTGTCCTGGTGCTTGCCGCGGCCCTGGTCGGGCAACTCGATCTCGCCAATCAATTGCAAGCCGAAGTGCGGCAGCGCATCGCCGAGCAGAGTCGACGGGAAGCGCTGGAACGCGCCCTGGCCGGCCCGCTCGCGGACGGCCGCATCACGCTGGTCGAAGGTCGGATCGGCATCAACAGCGCGGTGCTCTTCGCGACGGGATCGGACCAGTTGCTCGCCGAGGGCCGGGCCCTCCTCGGTGCATTGGCGACACCGCTTCGCACCTACCTCGCGCAACGCGACGAGATCCTGATGGTCAGCGGCTTCACCGACGATCGAGGGGTCGTGGCGGGAATGCAGTTCGCGGACAACTGGGATCTGTCCGCCCGGCGGGCATTGAACGTGACGCGGGCATTGCTGGCGGAGGGTCTTCCGCCCGACGCGGTGTTTTCTGCCGCATTCGGGTCGCAGCAGCCGGTAGCGTCCAACGACAGCGCCGCAGGGCGCGCGCTCAATCGACGCGTGGAAATCGCGCCGACAGCGCGGCCCCGGCGGGCGGCCGCAGCATCATCGCCATCTGCGCCATCTGCGCCATCTGCGCCATGAGCGGACTCGAGGATCCTGTCACTTGGGCCGCTGCGCAAGGAGCTGACCCGGTGCGCCGGCGCATCCTGCATGCGCTCGCCCTGCGCGCGGCAGCCCAGCCTCCCGGCGCGCTGCGCGACAAGCTGATCGCAACGCTCCGACTGCGTGCATCGAAGGCGCCACTGCTACCGCAGAAGCAGCACACTGCTGCCCCCAGCCATCCGCTGGCTGATCTGCTCGCCCTGCTGCAGCTTGATGCCGGCCAGGAATTGCGCCAGGTGCGCATCCACCACGGCACTTGGCGCCAGCTCCGCGTGGCTCGAAGCATTGCCGACCTCAATGCGCCGGTCTCCGGGCATCTGGGCCCACTGAATGGTCAGGCGCTGGCAACGCGCGCGCTCCAGCAAATTCACGAACTCGCGCCGGACTATCTGCACCGTCTGCTGGCGCAGATGGATGCGATCGCCGCACTGGAGATGCTGCACCCTCCCGGTGAAGCCGAGAAGCCGGCACGAGCAGGCAAGAAGAAGGCGCCTGATCGACGCCGGTGACCTTCCTGGGAAACAGGCCGCGTAGATTGGCCTTGTTCATCTGTCGATCCCGAAGATCACGCACCGCTTCCGATTGCTGTACTGGGTACAGATGGCGAACACTGGCGGCTGCACCACTTGCAGCATCCCGCCCCCATGGATCTCGTTGCGCTCTCCACGATGTGGGGACTTCGCCTCCTGAAGCTTGCCATCCAGGCGCTGCTACTGGCCGGCCTCATCACGGTCACCGGCCTGGCGTTCCTGTCCTGGCTTCTTTGGACGCTCTGGCAACACTTCTCCTGAAGGCCTTCGGCTAAGGCTCGGTCCATCGCGGCATTGAGTCCTACGTGCGCGTGCGCTCGGAGCTGGCGTCGTCAGCGGGCACGGGGGCCTAGCCTCCACCCATGGGACTGCACCGAGTCATTGGGCGCCTGGCCATGGCGCCTTTCTCCAAGGCCTTGCCCGCGATGGGCGATACCGAGCGGGCGGCGCTGGAGGCCGGCACCGTGGGCTTCGAGGGTCAGCTCTTCGCCGGCCTGCCGGACTTCGATGCGCTGATCGCACGAGGTCCCAATCGACTCACCGACGACGAGCGTCGCTTCCTCGATCAAGAGGTGACCCCGCTCATCGGCATGCTCGACGACCACGCGATCGACGAGGCCGGTGACCTGCCGCCCGAGGTGTGGGCCTATCTGCGCGAGCACCGCTTCTTCGGGATGATCATTCCGACGGAATACGGCGGCCTCGGCTTCAGCCACTACGCGCATGCCGAGGTGGTGACCCGCATCGCCACGGTCAACACCGCCTGCGCGGTGACGGTGATGGTGCCCAACTCGCTGGGCCCGGCCGAGCTGCTGCTGCGCTACGGCACGCCGGCCCAGCAGCAGCACTACCTGCCGCGCCTGGCCGATGGCCGCGAGCTGCCCTGCTTCGGCCTGACCTCGCCCTATGCCGGATCCGACGCCGCGGCCATCCCGGACCGCGGCGTGCTGACCGAGCGGATCGTCGATGGCCGCACGGTGCGCGGCTTCAGCGTGCGTTTCGACAAGCGCTACATCACGCTCGCGCCGGTGGCCAGCGTCGTGGGCCTGGCCTTCCAGGCGGTCGATCCCTCGCGGCCCGATGGGCAGCAGGAGCTGGGCATCACCTGCGCGCTGCTGCCCGTGCCCACGCCCGGCATGGAGATCGGCCACCGCCACCGCCCGATGGACTCGGCCTTCATGAACGGGCCGATCTGCGGCGAGGACGTCTTCGTGCCGATGGACTGGGTCATCGGCGGCGAGGAACGCGTCGGCCAGGGCTGGCGCATGCTGATGGAATGCCTGGCAGCCGGCCGCGCCATCTCGCTGCCGGCGCTGGGCGCGGCGATGCAGCAGACGGCGCTGTTCGTGGTCAACGGCTATGGGCAGGTGCGCGAGCAGTTCGGCCTGCCGATCGGGCGTTTTCACGCCGTCGCGGGCATCACCGCGCAGATGGCTGCACGGCTCTACGCCACCGATGCCGCGCGGCGCTACACGGCCGCCGCGCTCGATGCCGGCGAGCGCCCGAGCGTCGCCAGTGCCATCCTGAAGGTGCAGCTCACCGAGGCGGGTCGCCAAGCGGTCAACGAGGGCATGGACGTGCTGGGCGGCAAGGGCATCATCGCCGGCCCGCGCAACCTGCTGGGCATCGCCTACCGCCATGCGCCCATCGCCATCACCGTGGAAGGGGCCAACCTGCTGTCGCGGGCGCTGATCATCTTCGGCCAGGGCGCGACCCGCTGCCACCCCTTCGTGCTGGAAGAGATGCAGGCCGTGCAGGCGCAGGACCCCGAGCGCCTCGGCCGCGCGCTGCTGGGCCATGCCGGCCATGTGATGCGCAATCTCTGGCGCAGCCTGATGGGCGCCCCGCTGCGCGGCAACCCGCCGGCGGACCTGCGTGCCGAGGCCCGGCTCATCGCCTCGCTGTCCGCTCGCTACGCGCTCACCGCCGATCTGGCGATGGGGCTGCTCGGCGGCAAGCTCAAGCGCATGGAGCTGCTGTCGGCACGCCTGGGGGATGCCCTCGCCGCGCTCTACCTCGCCGCTGCCTGCCTGTGGCGCTACGAGGTGGAGAAGGAGCCGGCGCTGCTGCCGGTGGCCCGAGCGGCGATCCGCCTGCAGTTGCATGCGGCCGCGACCTTGCTGCGAGAGCTGTACGCCAACCTGCCCTCGCGTCCGCTGCGCGCGCTGGCGCCGCTGCTGCTGCACGGCACCGGCCGCCTTTCTCCGCTGCGCGACCGCGAAGCCCTGGCGCTGGCCGATGCACTGCGCACGCAGCCGTCGCTCGTGCGCCAGTTGTGCCCTGACGTCTCCCGCCCGAAGCGCGGCGGCCTGCTCGACCTGATGCGTGCACTCGATGCGGCTCGCGCACTGGGCGGCGAAGAGGTGGCCGCGCTCAACAAGGCGCTGCGCCGGGCCGGTTCGCTGGAGGCGGCCGCCCGGCGCTCGCCCGATCCCGACGCGGCACTGGCCTACCTGCGGGCGGCTGAGGAGGTCATCCGGGTCGATGAGGTTTAGTTCGGATTTGTTGAACGATGTATTCGGCAATGCCTAGTGTTTACCCTGGGCGTCCGGTCCTAGAGTTCAGCCCATGGACGAAGCGAGTGCGGAGTCCCAAGCGTCAACCGAAAGGACCTGATCATGAAGACCGTTCTCACCATCGCCGCAGCCCTGATCTCCACCGCCACGCTGCTGGGCGCTTCGCCGGCAAGCGCATCGACCCAAGGCTATGACCAATACCGCCGCGCCGTCCTGGGCGACACGACGGTTGACGCACCCGCGGCTGCGACCCGCACGGCGCTGGTCGCCGGGTCCTACGCCCAATACCTGATCAACAACGGCGCGACGAAGCAGGACGCGCTGGCCAGCGCTTCGCGGGTCGGCGAGCAAGCCCGCTACGCCAGCGTCGCGCTGCAGACGCCGGCCGCCAAGCTGAGCCCGGTGCAGGCCTATGCGAAGTCGATCGGCAACGAGGTCGTCTCCGACCGTGGCGCCGCAGCAGTGACCAACGCCGAGTGAGCCGTCCTCGTGAAGCTCATCGCTGAAATCATCTTCAGCCTGTCGGTCGTGGGCGCCTGGTGCTACGTGGCGCTCACGCTTCCCGACCCGGCTCGCGCCGCGTCGGCACCTGTGGTTTCGCAGGCGGCGGGCAGCAGCCCGCAGTTGGCCCAGCGCCAAGCCGACAGCCTGATCGCGCGGCGCTGACCGCAGGGCCCGCTCACCCAAGCGTCCTGGCGCTCGGCACTTCCCGGCGATCGGCCAAGGGAAGCGAATGCATGCGCAGCGCCTCTTCCGTCTGGCGGAAGAGTTCCACGATCCAGTCGACGAACACGCGCAAGCGCGCGCCGTGCCTGCGGTTGGACGGATAGACGATGTGGATCGGCAGCGCCGGGACGGTCCACTCCGGCAGCACGCGCAGCAATCTGCCCGACTGCAGATAGCTCGAGGCCGCCACCGTCGTCGTCCGGATCACGCCGAGGCCGTTGAGCCCCGCCAGGATGTTGGACGTGGAGTCATTGATGGCCAGCACGTGCCTGGGCCTGAACTCCGTCATCTCGCCATCGCGCTCCAGGCGCCATGCGTCGGTCCGGCCGGTGCGGTGAGAGAAGTAGTTCACCACCCGGTGCTGGTGCTCGAGGTCTTCCGGATCGGTCGGCAGGCCGTGATCCTGCGCGTACTCGGGCGACACGGCGATCACCATGCTCAGCCGCCCCAGATTGCGGGCGATGACGGACTGGTCGGTCACCTCCCCGCCGCGGATCACGCAGTCGACGTTGTCGCCGATCAGGTCCACCGGCCGGTCCGAGACGCCCAGGTCGATCGTGATGTCCGGATACTTGCGATGAAACTCGGCCAGCGCCGGAATGATGAGGAAGTGCCCGACGGTGGCGCCGACATCGACCCGCAGCCTCCCCTTCGGCGCGGCCTTCACATCGTCGAGGATGCTGCCTTCCATCTCCTCGATGTCCGCCAGCACCTGCACCGCCCGCTCGTAGTAGGCGGTGCCGGCCTCGGTCATCGTCATCCGGCGCGTCGTGCGATTCAGCAGCGGCGTGCGCACCTCCGCTTCCAGCATCTGGACCTGCCGCGTCAGCGAAGCCTTGGCAATGCCCATCGATTCCGCAGCACGGCTGAAATTGCCGGCCTTCACGACGCGCACGAACGCCTCCATCGCCCCCAGTTTGTCCATGATTCGTCCCGCCCGGAAAGTAATGTGCCGGGCTCGCGGTTTCAGCGCGAGCCCGGCCACTGGATCTGAGCGGGCATCCTATTGCATGCCAGCGATGCTGCTTACTTCGTGCCGGCGTTCACGGCAGCGATGATCACGGCGGCCACGTCCTCGGGGCGCGACTGCTGCGGCACGTGGCTGGTCGGCAGGGTGCTGACCTTGGCGCCGATCTTCCTGGCCATCGCGCGCTCCAGGTCCGGGGAGATCATGCGGTCTTCCGACGCGACGATGTACCAGGACGGACGGGTCTTCCAGGCCGCGCCGGTGGTCTTGTCCTCGAAGGCCTTGGCCTGGATCGGACCCTGCGTGGCGGCCATCACGGCAGCCTGGGCGGCCGGCACGTCCTGGGCGAAGTTCTCGGCCAGCGCCTCGGGCGGCAGGGACAGGTAGCCCTGCGAGTCGGCCACCAGCTTGGTGATGCCGGGCGGCGTCGGGTAGCCCTTGCCGGCTTCGGCGGTGGACTGCCCGGCGTCCAGCGCGAAGGCCGCCACGTAGACCAGCGCGGACACCTTGTCGTCCTGGCCGGCATCGGTGATCACCGAGCCGCCCCAGGAATGGCCGACCAGCACGACCTTGCCCTTCTGGTTGCCGATCACGCGGCGCGTGGTCGCCACGTCGCCTGCCAGCGATTCCAGGCCGTTCTGCACGGCGGTGACCTTGATGCCCTTGGCCTGCAGCAGCGGGATGACCTTGGCCCAGTCGGAGCCATCGGCGAAGGCGCCGTGGACGATGACGACCGAGGGCTGTTCGGCGGCGATGGCGGCATGGCCACCCGTCAGCAGCGCGGCACCGAGAGCGAGCGAGGAGAGGAGGCTGCGTGTGTTCATGAGGGGTTCTCCGATAGAGTTGACGGCTTTGTTGAAGCGCGCTTTGAAACGCACGATGCCAGTGTCGGAAATCGAAGCTTCCGCCGGTATCGGTCGATCGACCGACCCATGCCCCGAAACGCTCCCCACCCCGTGAGTTCCCCACCCACCGCCCGCATCGCTGTCCGCGACGCCATGCTCGCCCTCGCCTTCATCGGCGACCTGAGCATGGGCCGGCCGACCGACCACTCTCACCGCACGGCCTGGCTTGCATCCAGGCTGGCGGCGGAAGACGGCGGCAGCGACCGGGATTGCCAGGCCGCGCACGACGTGTCGCTGCTCCGCTGGTCGGGATGCACGGCCAATGCCGCCGGCTTCGACCACCTGCTGGGCGACGACGTCGCCGGGCGCGATGCGCTCTTCGAGATGACCTTGCCGATCAACGCCGAGCGCGCCGCGGCCATCGTGCCGCTGGCGGAGATCCACTGCGAGGTGTCCGGCGAGATCGCCTGCCAGCTGGGCATGGACGACCAGGTCGAAGCCGGGCTGCGCAATATCTTCGAGACCTGGGACGGCCGCGGCAACCCGGGCCGGCTGGCGGCGGGCGATGTTCCTCCCGTGGTCTATCACGTCACCCTCGCCAGCGATCTCGAAATCCTGAGCCGGGCCCGCGGCCTGGACGCCGCGCTCGAGAAGATCGCAAGCCTATCGAACGGGAAATATCCGGCGCCGCTGGTTCAGCGCCTGAGGCAAAGCGCGCCCGCCTGGCTGGCCATGCTCGACGAGGATCAGCCCAGGCCGCCCGCGCAAGACCTGGCCCTCCACGAACGGGACGTGGCGCTGGACTTGGTCGCCGATGTCGCCGACCTCAAGCTGCCCTGGCTCGCCGGCCAGTCACGTCAAGTGGCCGCCTGTGCCGCTGCCACTGCGGCCCAGCTGGGACTCGACCTGAACACGCAGGCGCTGCTGCAGCGCGCCGGCCTGATCCACGCCGTGGGCCGCGCCGCGCTGCCCAACCACCTCTGGGAGCGCGCCGGACGCCTGTCGGCCGCCGATCGCGAGCGGGTCCGGCTGATGCCCTACTGGACCTTCCGTGCGGCCAGCCACATCCCGATGCTGAAGGCGGAGGCGGACCTGGCTTCGTACGCCTACGAGCGCCTCGATGGCTCCGGGCACTTCCGCAGCCTCGCTGCCGCGTCGCTGACGGTGCCGCATCGCGTCATCGCGACCGCGGTGGCGCTGGTCGCGCTGCGCTCGGCACGGCCCTGGCGGCCCGCCTTCGACGCCGCCGGCGCGGCCCGGATCCTCCGCGACGAGGCCGCGCAAGGGCGTTTCGACGCCGAGGTGGTCGAAGCCGCGATTGCGGCGCTGGCCGGCTCGCGGCCTCGTGCGACCGCGAAGACGGCGATCTCGCTGTCGGCGCGCGAGGCCGATGTGCTGCGGCGCATCAGCCTGGGCGAGAGCAACAAGGAGGTCGCCCGGGTGCTGGAGATCAGCCCCAGCACCGTGCGGACGCACATCGAAAGCGTGTTCCGCAAGCTCGAGTGCTCCACCCGCGCCGCGGCCACCCTGAAAGCGTTCACGCTCGGTTTGATCTGACGGCGGAGGCCGCAGACAGGCCGCTTGCGGTCGCCGAATGCGTCACCTTCGACTCATCGATCGAAAGGCCATCGCATTGGCCAGCGCACAGCCGCCCGCGGTGTTGTCGAAGATGCACCAGACGTCGGCGCGCACCGGCCATTGCTGCCGGATCTCCCGCGCACGCGCTTCGAGCCACTCGGGGCCGTAGGCCGACCAGTACAAACGCGGCGAGCCGTGCCAGCGGTAGTACAGCAGGGCGCCTCGACCATCGCCGTCTTCACCGAGCCAGCCACCCGGCCGGGCGGCCGCGGCGCACAGCGCAGGATCCGCGGCGGCCCGCGTCACCCGCATGGCGACAAGCGCCCGCTCGGCGGTGTCCGTGAACCAGCTCGCATGCCGAGGCTCGATGACGATCCGGTCGGTCGCGACGCCCTCTTCCGCCAGCAGGTCGAAGAAGCGGCGCAGCGGCCGCGCCTCGTAGGCCAATGAGGGCGGCAACTGGAGGAGCAGCACGCCCAGGCGGTCGCCAAGGCCTGCGACTTCAGCAAGGAAGCGACGCAGCGGCTCGCGCGCAGCGCGCAGGCGCAAGCGCCCCTCATGGGTGATCGAGCGCGGCAGCTTGACCGCAAAGCGGAAGTCCCGCGGGGTCAGCGCCGCCCAGCGCTCGTAGGTCTTGGCCTGATGGCTGCGATAGAACGAGGTGTCGATCTCGGCACCGTCCAGGATCCGCGCGTAGCGCTGCAGATGCTGGCCCTCGCCGGGAAACGCCGCGGCTTCGTTGCGCGGAATCGACCAGCCTGCCGTGCCGATGCGCATGGGCTCGTCAATGCGGCGCGGCTCTGGCGCTCACTCGCCGGACAACGGCAGGATCTGACATCGGGCACCCCTCCGCTTGCTTGAGACACGGCGCCACCGGCAAACGGGAAGCCCATTCGTGTACCCCGCGCGCTGCGGCATCATGTTTGCCAGAAGCGGATTGCCCCAGCCCCCAGCTCACCATGCCGATCCACAAGCTGCCATCCAGCACGACCCTTCCATCGACAGGCTTCGTCCGCGTGCGCGGCGCGCGCGAGCACAACCTGAAGGACGTGGATGTCGACATCCCGCGCGACGCGCTGGTCGTGTTCAGCGGCGTGTCGGGCTCGGGCAAGTCATCGCTCGCCTTCGCCACGATCTACGCCGAGGCCCAGCGGCGCTATTTCGAATCGGTGGCGCCCTACGCGCGGCGGCTGATCGATCAGGTCGGCGTACCGGCGGTCGATGCCATCGAAGGCCTGCCGCCGGCGGTCGCCCTGCAGCAGCAGCGCGGCACGCCGAGCACGCGTTCTTCCGTCGGCAGCGCGACCTCGCTGTCCAGCCTGATGCGGATGCTGTACTCCCGCGCCGGCAGCTATCCGCCGAAACAGGAAATGCTGTATGCGGAGGACTTCTCGCCGAACACGCCGCAGGGGGCCTGTCCGACCTGCCATGGCCAGGGCCGCCGCTACGACGTCACCGAGGCCTCGATGGTGCCGGACGACTCCCTGACCATCCGCGAGCGCGCGATCGCCTCCTGGCCACCCGCCTGGTACGGGCAGAACCTGCGCGACATCCTCGTGACCTTGGGTCACGACGTCGACAAGCCCTGGCGCGAGCTGCCGCGCAAGACCCGCGACTGGATCCTCTTCACCGAGGAACAACCCACCGCGCCGGTCTATGCCGGCTTCACCCCCGCCGAGACACGGCAGGCGCTGCGCAGCAAGCTGGAGCCGAGCTACCAGGGCACCTTCATCGGCGCCCGCAAGTACGTGCTCCATACCTTCGCAACGACGCAGAGCCTGCAGATGCGGCGCCGCGTCTCGCGCTTCATGGTGGCCAGCCCCTGCCCCGCCTGCGGGGGCAAGCGGCTGAAGCCGCAGGCGCTGTCCGTCCGCTTCGCCGGGCTGGACATCGGCGAGATGTCGCGGCTGCCGCTGCGCGAGCTCGCGGGCGTGCTGGCGCCGGCCGCCGCGGGCCTGCCGCATCCGGGCAGCTCGAGCCCGAAGCAGTCCGAGGAGAAGCTGATCGCCGCCCAGCGGATGGCCCACGACATGCTGGCGCGGATCTCGACCTTGAACGAACTGGGCCTGGGCTACCTGTCGCTCGATCGGAGCACGCCGACGCTCTCTTCGGGCGAACTGCAGCGGCTGCGCCTGGCCACGCAGATCCGCTCGAACCTGTTCGGCGTGATCTACGTGCTGGACGAGCCCTCGGCGGGCCTCCATCCCGCCGACGGCGAGGCCCTGCTGTCGGCGCTGAGGGCCTTGAAGGCGGCCGGCAACTCGCTGTTCATCGTCGAGCACGATCTCGGCCTGATGCGCCAGGCCGACTGGATCGTCGACGTCGGCCCGGACGCCGGCGAACGCGGTGGCCAGGTGCTGTACAGCGGACCACCGGCCGGGCTCGCTGCCATCGAGGCCTCGCGCACGGCCGCCTATCTGTTCCCGACCGGGGTCGTGCCGCGCCGGCCGCCGCGTCATCCCAGCGGCTGGCTGGAGCTGCAAGGCGTCACCCGCAACAACCTGCGCGGCATCGACGTCGCCTTCCCGCTCGGCGCGATGACGGCCGTTACCGGCATCTCCGGCTCGGGCAAGTCCAGCCTCGTCAGCCAGGCCCTGGTGGACCTGCTCACCGCGGCGCTGGGCCATGAGGCGCCCGCACCCGACTCCGATGACGAGAGCGATGACGAAGGCATGGCCCGCGAGCTGACCCGTGGAAGCATCGTCGGCGGGCTGGACCAGTTGCGGCGGCTGGTGCGGGTGGACCAGAAACCCATCGGCCGCACGCCGCGCTCCAACCTGGCGACCTACACCGGCCTCTTCGATCATGTACGCAGGCTGTTCGCCGCCACGCCGGCGGCGCGGTCGCGGCGCTTCGATGCCGGGCGCTTCTCGTTCAACGTCGCCAAAGGCCGCTGCGAGACCTGCGAAGGCGAAGGCTTCGTCAGCGTGGAACTGCTCTTCATGCCGAGCGTCTACGCACCCTGCCCCAGCTGCCACGGCGCCCGCTACAACGAGGCGACCTTGAAGGTCCGGCTGCGCGACCGGAACGTCGCCGAGGTGCTGCGGATGACGGTGGACGAGGCCGCGGACTTCTTCGCCGAAGACCCGGTGCTGGCCCGACCTCTGACGCTGCTGCAGAACATCGGCCTCGGCTACCTGCGGCTCGGCCAGGCGGCCACGGAGCTGTCGGGTGGCGAAGCCCAGCGCATCAAGCTCGCCACCGAACTGCAGCGGGCGCAACGCGGCCGCACGATCTACGTGCTGGACGAACCGACGACCGGCCTGCATTCGTCCGACGTGGACAAGCTGCTGACGCAGCTGCATCAATTGGTCGATGCCGGCAACAGCGTCGTGCTGGTGGAGCACGAGATGCGCGTCGTCGCGGCCTGCGACTGGGTCATCGACGTCGGGCCCGGCGCCGGCCAGGAGGGCGGGCGCATCGTCGCCTGCGGCCGGCCGGACGAGTTAGCCGCAAACACACGGAGTCGCACGGCGCCCTATCTGGACGCCGAGCTCGGGATGATGACCCCGCCGAATGCCGAGACTCCAGGGGTCTCGTGAAACGTCTCCCGTCGATGCGACGCCTGACCGTACCCGGGTGCAGTCATCCGAAGGCGTGAATGTGCGCGTGGGTCATCGTCGCGGGTGTAGGACGCCGCGAGTTCCTCTCGCCGGCCCGATCGATGGTGCATGATTCCCGGCGCGAACGCTTCCACCTGCATCCATGAACAAGATCCTCCTGTCGCTGCGCGACTCCCTTCCGGTATGGGCCTCCGATTGGCTGGACATCTTCGTACCGGCCGTCGAGGTGCTCCTGATCGGCTTGTTCGCCTGGCTCGCGATGCGCTTCGCCAGCCATCTCACCCGCCGCCTCACCACGACGTACGCGCTCCCGGTCAAGCTGTCCGAACTGTTCCTGCGCGTGATCGGCTTCGTGGTGTACGGCGGCGCATTGCTGTGGGCACTGGAGCGCCTGGGCGTATCGGGCGCCGTGCTGTGGACCGCCTTCACCGGCTTCGCGACGGTGGGCGCCGTGGCCTTCTTCGCCGCCTGGAGCGTGCTGTCGAACCTGTTCTGCGCCTTGCTGATCTTCATCACCCGCCCGTTCCGGGTCGGTGACGTCGTCGAAGTCGTGGAAGGCGGCGAAAAGGAAGGCGTCAAGGGTCGCGTGGTGGACATCAACCTCGTCTACACCACCCTGCTGGAAAGCGGCGACGAGCACGGCGGCGTCAGCCTGCAACTCCCGAACACCCTGTTCTTCCAGCGGATCGTCCGTCGCTGGCATGGCGGCGGGGCTGACAGTCACTGAACTGCTGCGCGTCACTCGCTGCGGGCCCGCAGTTCATCCTGCAAACGCTTGTTTTCCTGCACCAGCTCGGCCAGGCTGCGTAGGCCTTCATCGCTGCGCAACCAGGCGATCTCGTCGTGCAAGGCCGAGAGTGTCTCGCTGGCTCTGCGGATGTCTTCGGCCATCGCCGCCAAGTCATCGGGGCGCGCGATCGTCCGCCGGTCGCTTGCCGCATCGGCCACCCCGGCTTGCGCGTCGGAATCAGCCTGGCCCGCGCCAATGGCCTTGGATTGAGCATCGTGCCCGCGTTGCCAGGCCTGCTTCCTGAGTTGCCATGTGTCCACGGACTCGCCCGTGGAGCCCGGCATGTTCGAGTGCTCGCCCATCGGGTTGGATATCGAATGCTCTCCCCGCGCAGCGGCCTTGGCCCCTTGACGCCGCAACTCGTCGCGCTCGGCGGTCGAGACACCCATGGGGTCCGCATGGCGTAGCTTCGGCGGACGAGCGCCGTTTGAGCTCCGCTTCACCATCAATGCACCTCATCGCACCAGACCTTGAAGCCGTCCAGTTCGTTGGGCCCGAAGGTATTCGAAAGCGCAACGTCACTCGCATCGCGGCCTCTCCCCATCAGAACGCGGCCGATGCGGGGCACGTTGTTGCGGGCGTCGAAGGTGTACCAGCGATCGCCCAGGAATGCCTCGAACCATCCTGCGAAATCCATCGGCCCGTGCGGCGGCGGCACGCCGATGTCCCCGAGGTAGCCGGTGCAGTAGCGCGCCGGGATGTTCAGGCAGCGGCACAGCGTGATGGCGAGGTGGGCATAGTCCCGGCACACGCCCTGACCCTCGTTGAACGCCTCGAAAGCGGACCGGGTGCGCCGTGCATGCGGGTAGCCGAACTCTATGTGCCGATGGACGTAGTCGCAAACCGCCTGCACGCGTGGCCAACCGGTCGGACCGCTGCCGAATTGCTTCCATGCGAAGTCGGACAGCAGGTCGGTCTCGCAATAGCGGCTGCCGAGCAGGTAGAGCAGCGTCGACTCGGGCAGTCGTTCGACCAGAACCTGCGGCGCATCGATGGCGACGGCATCGGGAGCGCCGTCATCGCGGATCACGGTATCCGAACTCACGACGAAGCGCCCTGCAGGCGCTACGAGGCGCGTGCACCAGTTGCCGAAGAGGTCGCGGTAGCCGCTGGTCGTGACGGCCGGGCTCGTCATCAGATGGTCCGGACGCTCAAGATCGCCCACCCTGGAATGATGGACGTTGAGCGCCAGGATCATGGGCGTCGGCTGCGGAAGCTGGTAGGCGATCTCGAATCCAAGGCGAATCTTCATTGGGCGATCATGCGCCCCAATCGCACGCTGCGCGCGCTTGGCCGGCTTGCAACGCAGAAATGGCTCTTCTCCTACAGATGCGAGGCACAGGGCTGGTTTCGCGCATTCGACTAAACAGGCGCGAGGCAGCGCCGGCTCCTCGTGATGCTCCGGCAAGGCGAAGTACGAGGATGCGCGCTCCTACGTTCCTGAATTCCGAACAGTGCTTTCCAAGAAGCCTAGTGTTTTCCCTAGGTCAACATCTCTACAGTTCAGACCATGGACACGGCGATCAACAAGTCAACGCCGCAAGCCACTCAACCCACGCTGTGAATGCAAAGGAAAACATCATGAAGACCTCGATCGTTTTTGCCGCCGCCCTCCTCTCCGCCGGTGTCATGGTTGGCGCCAGCGCCTTCGCCGCCGATGTGGGCGGCAAGACCCGCGCTCAAGTCATTGCCGAACTGGCCCAGGCCCAGCAGCGTGGTGAGCTCGCTGCGGTGAACAGTGAAGATCCGATGGCAGCGCAACGCTTCCGCGACAGCCAGTTCGCAGGCCAAGGCAAGACCCGCGCGCAAGTGCAGGCCGAACTGGCCCAAGCTCAAAAGAGCGGTGAGCTGGCCGCTTTGAACAGCGAAGATCCCCTCGCCTTCCAACGCTTCACGGAACGCCAGTACGCCCACCAAGGCAAGACCCGCGCGCAAGTTCAAGCCGAACTGGCCCAAGCCCAGAAGAGCGGTGAACTGGCCGCCCTGAACAGCGAAGACCCGACAGCAATCCAGCGCTTCGCCGCCAGCAAGGCCGCTCGCAAGGCAGAGACGATGGCCGAGTAAGCCGGTTACTGAATCGCAGGAACAGGCCACAGGGGAGGTTCGAAGGAACCTCCCTGTGGCCGTCGCCATTCCAACGTGGTTTCAGTGGGACGGTTCGATCAGTTCCACCGCCGCAGCCAGCACCTGGATCGCCTCGAAGCCGTCGAGGTCCGCGGCGCGGACCACATCCTGCGCCGCATCGAGCGCACCGGTACGGCGACCCGCGGCCACCTTGGCCACCATCGCACCCAGTTCCTTCATCCGTGCCGGATAGCGCTCGCCCAGCAACATCCTCGCGGTGTTGCGGGTCTCGTAGAACTTGGGCGCCAGCCCCACCGCCGATGTCGTTGCGCTCACCTGCTTCTCCCGATAGGTCCTGAAACCCTCGCCCCTCAAAAAGAGACCCGGACACCTCACGGTGCCGGGCGAGTCCTCTGGGCCAGGGGGAGGGACAAAGAGGGCACCAGAGGCAACTCAACTCTAGGTTCGCCGCGAACACGCCGCCGTAGGACAAGGCCGCATTCGCTCAACGGAGCTTCACCAGCCCGTTGAGCACCTGGTCCAGCCCGCCGAAGACCGAGATCTTGTCGATGCGTTCCGCCACGCGCTCCAGGGTTTCCAGCTCCTTGAGCCGCAGGGCGACGGGGTTGTCCTCCATCACCTTGGCGGTGTTCAACAGCGAACGGGTTGCGGCGGTTTCCTCGCGGCGGCGGATCACGTTGGCTTCGGCCGACTTTCCGGCCTCCACCACCTGGGCGAGGATGGTCTTCATCTCGCCCGGCAGCACGATGTCCTTCACGCCGACGCTGGACAACTCGAGTCCGAACGCCGCGAGCTTGGCCCTGACCTGGGCGGTCACGACCTCGTCGATGACGCTCTTGTTCTCGAGCAGCTCATCGAGCGAGCGCGTGCCCACCGCGGCACGCAGGCCGAACTGCAGCTCGCGGTACAGGTGCTCGGCCGGCTTGGCCAGCGCCTTGTACGCGGTCAGCACGTCCGAGTAGCGCCAAGTTGCCGAGAGGTTGAGCCGCAGCGCCACCTTGTCCCGGGTCAGGATTTCCTGCCCCGTCACTTCGACCGCCTGCAACCGCAGGTCCACCAGTTCCACGCTCACGCTGCGATTGAACTTCCAGAACGCGAACGAGCCAGCGCTCAGCAGCCGCTCGATCTTGCCGTCCACCCACAGGATGCCCGCGCCGTGTTCCGGCACGATCACCTGCAGCACCCCGGCCAGGCCGGTGATGCTGCGCGGGCGCAGCTGGGTTTGCAGCAGGCGCGCGGTGAGCGCGGGCGACAGCTCGATGGAGCTGGCGAGGTCGATCACCTCGACCTGCACCTCCACCAGGCCCTTCCAGTACAGATGACGCGTCTCGGGCGGCAGCAGCTCGACCAGCACGCCGTTCTCGCTGCGCAGGCCGACCTGGGTCGCATTCAGTTCGACACGCACGAACTCGGCCTCGACCACCTCCGGCTCCTTGGCCAGCAGGTACTCGGTGAGGCGGTGCACGAAGGCCGGTGCCTCGATGGCGAACAGTTCCACCTGGAGCTGGTCCAGACCGGCGAGCAGCCAATGCGTGCCGGGTTGCAGCACGCGCTCGAAGTCGCCATTGCGCAGCAGCAGGCCGCGCTCGTTCTTCTTCACAGTGACACGCTTGATCGTCATGGTCTTCTCCTTGTTTGCAGCGTTTGGTTTGAATCGGGTGCCGTTACAGCGCGGACACGGACCTCGGATGCCTGGGACTGGGTGCCGCGGTGCGTCTTCGACGTGCCGCCTTGAGCACATCTCGAACTGGCCGCGGACGCAGGCCCCGCGTGCCCGAAGCACGGGTGGCCGCGCTGATGCCGGCTTGCCCAAGAGCAGGCCGACACGTTCGGCGGGGTGGTCTTGCGACCATTTTTCACTGGCGTGATAGGCCAATTTGTGGAATGGGAGTCGAACCCACGACTCACGGAATCGAATCCGTTGCTCTACCCGACTGAGCTATCCAGTGGTGATGAACCCGGGAGTCGAACCCGGACCCTTGCGGGACAACCGTGCTTCACCGTATCGGCCCCTTTCGGCAGGGCGGCATGCGCCGCGGCGACAGGCGGACCCGGCCCCGGCGCACCGGCGGGGTGCTACCCCCGAACCTGTGAGCCCCGCCTTCCAAGGCAGATCTGTGGGCGCCTGGGCCGACCGGGTGGGTCAGCTCAGGCGCGATTCCTTCGGCAGCCGAGCGGCCAGCCACTGATGCACGTCCGCGCGGATCCGCCTGCCCTTGAGCAGGAAATCCTCGAAGCGGCTGGGCGCGTAGGGCGTGAACAGCAGCGGCATCCTGGCCTCTTCCGGCGTGCGGTCGGCCTTGCGCGCATTGCAGGCGCGGCAGGCAGCGACCGTGTTCATCCAGCTGAGCAGACCGCCACGCGATGCCGGCACGATGTGGTCGACCGTGAGGACGCGCATCTCATGCGCATCGCCGCAGTAGGCGCAGGTGTGCCGGTCGCGCCGGATCACCTTCGGCTTGCTGAAGCTGGGCACCGCGTCGAACAGGTTCAGCCGCGAATTGCCCCGCAAGGCCAGGATGGCCGGCACCTCGAGGACCGACTGCCGGCCGGTGCGGACATTCGTGCCGCCACGCAGCACGGCCAAGGGCGTGTCGCCGAGCGACCAAGCCACCGAACGGGTGGCCACGTGGCCGGCCGCCTGCTCTATCGAGATCCAGGCCTGGGGCTGGCCGGTGATGTCCAACTGCAATACGTCGTGCATGGCGTCCTCCCTTCTGTGACTGGCACGATGGTTGTCGGTAACGGGTTCCGACGCCGCCCAATCATTGCGGCCGGTTTGCGCCCGTCGAAGCTGAAGCGATGCCATCTCGGCTGTGTCCGCACGCGACCCGGGCAAGCAGGCTTGCCTTGGCCGCTGCATGCCGGCTCCGTCTGCAGAACGTGCTGGGGCACACATGCACACCGGGCTGGCCGGTGCTTTTGCACGGGCACACCCGAGATGACATCGCAGGAGCCGAACAAACAAAAAGCCCGGTTCCTGCAGGAGACCGGGCTTCACGGGATCGATGGATCCTGACGTGTGAAAGCTTCAGTGGGCTGGAGCTTTCCCCGGTAGCGTTGAGTCGCCTTCGTGTCGGTCATGCAGACTCGCAGCGACGCACAAAGCCATCTCGCCCTGGGATGAGCGCTTGGCGTTGGTGGCGAGGACTGTGCGAATCATGATGAAACCGTGCGGCTTGGTGTTGAATCAACGAATGCATCGATTGTGAAGAGTGTTCACGCGTCCGTCAACAGGTCGGAGCCTCTAGAATGCATGTGAAGTGTTTTAACAACACCCGCCGTGTCCAGCATCTCTACCTTCCGTCGACTCAATGCCCTTGCGCTCTTCCAGACCTTCGTGGAGGAGCGCATCGCCGCGGGTGATCCTCCCAAGGGCCTGGAGTCGGCCTGGGCGGCCAAGATCGAGGTGAGTGGAGCCACCTGGTCGATGGCCAAAGGTGGTGCCCGGCCGATCGGGGACAAACTGGCGCGACAGATCGAGCAGCATTGCGACAAGGAAGCGGGCTGGCTGGACGAGGAGCGCGAGCCCGTCGGCCTCTCGCCCGGGGAGCAGCAATTCCTCGCGCTGGCGCTGAAGACCTTTCGCGCAACGAACAGCGATGGGCGCAAGCGCCTGAAGCACGTGCTGAAGACCTTCCAGTAGAGGTCTGTTGCATCGGCACCGACTCAGCCATCTCGAAAGGCGCAGCCTCGCTACTCGATCGCCGAATGGATGCCGGTCAGCGCCTCGCTGGAACCCCGGTGCACGTCTGATTCAGACGGTGCAGCACAAACTCCTGAAACAGGGTGGCCTGCGGCGACAGCGGTTTGAATCGGTTGTGCACCACGTCGATATCGATACTCTCGGTCGTCACCAGCGGACGGATGACCAATTCAGGAATCAGGTTATCGGAAATTGCAATGGCGTCGACCACGGCCACCTCTCCGGTGGCGCGGCTGAACAGGCTGGCAATCAGTCCCGAGCGCACTTCGACGCCCTTGTCCAAATCCTCAAGCACTTCGCCGTAAACCTTTTCCTCGCTGAGCCCGTACAACTCCTGGAAGGGTACCGAGATCAGCCGGTGGCCGACGAGATCCTGCGGGCGGATTCGCTCCAGTGCGGCCAGCGGATGCGTCGGCGCCATGATGCAGACCAGCGGGCAACTGAAGCTGGCATGCACCTCGATGCTCGGGTGATTGACCCCGAAGGTGCTGATGCCGATGTCGGCGATCTTGTCGGCGACCACGTCGAGCAGTTGATTGGGCAGCGGCAGGATCACCTTGACCTTCAGGTCCGGGCTCTCCTTGATCGTGTCGGCCACGCTCAGCGGCACCACCGTCATGCCCAGGCTCGGCGAGGCGGCCACATACAAATTGCCTTTGCGCGGATCGGCCAATTCTTTCGAGAGGGTATTCACCTTTTCGACATTGCGCCACAGGTGTTCGACCTCTTCGTACAACTGCTTCGCGGCGCTGGTCGGCACCAGCCGCCCCTTGGTCAGGTGGAAGAGTTTCAAGCCGCTGCGCTGCTGGGTATGGCTCAGCATCTTGCTGACGGCGGACTGCGAGATATGCAGAAGCTCCGCGGCACCGGTGATGCTGCCGGTGAGCATGATGGCGCGGAATACTTCCATCTGGCGCAGATTCATCGAAGCTCCAGCCTCAGATATTCAATATCGAGCGTTTGAAATCGCATGAATTTCATGGGTGCCGCATATCCGTTCCGTGCATAAGGAAATAAGCATTTCGAGTAATTGACCAAAAGTCAGGGTTGCCCTCGAAAAAATCAATTTTCTTCAAGGTCGCCTGCACTTACCTTTCGGCACGAACAAGCAGTCTTCCCGAAAAGGTCCCCGATGCAAGCAGCCAACAACAGATTCGCAATGCAGCCCCTCGCACTGGCCGCCCTCGCCATTATTGGCGCTGGCAGCGCCCACGCCGCCGACGCGCCCGAGACGGTGGACACCGTCGTCGTCACCGGCACTCGGGCGGAGAACCGCACGGCCGCCGAATCGCTGCAACCGATCAAGGTGGTCACGGCCAAGGACCTCGAGCAGAGCGGCAGCAGCGAACTGGGCGAATCGCTGTCGCGCCTGGTGCCTTCGCTGAACTTCCCGCGCCCGGCCAGTTCCGGCTTCACCGGCATCATCCGCCCGGCGCAGATGCGCGGCCTCGGCCCCGACCAGGTGCTGGTCCTCGTCAACGGCAAGCGCTGGCACACCAGCGCCTTCCTCAACACCAACGTGACCCAGGGTCGCGGCTCGGCGCCGGTCGACCTGAACTCGATCCCGATCTCCGCGATCGACCACGTGGAAGTGCTCAGCGACGGCGCCTCGGCGCGCTACGGCTCCGACGCGATCGCCGGCGTCATCAACATCATCCTGAAGAACGACGCCGAGGGCGGCCAGATCACGGCCAGCCTCGGCCAGTTCGACAAGGGCGACGGCCTGCGGCGCCATGTCGACGCCGATGCCGGCTTCTCGCTGTTCGGCCGCGGCGCGGTGCACGTGAGCTTCGAGGGCAACTCCAACGACTACACCAACCGCGCCGGCCTGGACCTGCGCAACCCCGGCGCGCCCGGCTACGGCACGACCACCTACCGCCTCGGCGACCCGCAGGTGAAGAACGCCAAGATGCAGCTGAACGCCGAGTACGCGTTCAGCGACGATCTGAAGGGCTACGGCTTCATCGGCTACAACCACGCCGACGGCGACACCTGGGACGCCTTCCGCAACGGGCGCGCCTCCACCTACGACGCGCAGGCCTATCCGGAGGGCTACCGGCCGCGCCTGCGCGCCGAGAGCGAAGACCGCTCGATCGTGCTGGGCCTGAAGGGCCAGTTCGGCGCCGGCTGGAAGTGGGATGCCAGCGTCGACTACGGCGAGAACGTGATCGACTTCTCCACGCGCGATTCGCTCAACCGCTACCTGTTCCGCGACACCGGCAACCGGCAGCAGGATTTCGACGACGGCACGCTCAAGAGCGGCCTGACGGTCTACCAGTTCGGGCTGACGAACTCGCTGAATGTCCCCGGCCTGCCGAACCCCGTTTCGGTCGCCACCGGCGTCGAATACCAGCACCAGACCTACGAGGAAACGGCCGGCGAGGCCAACTCCTATTACGGCACCGGCGTCGAGGGCTTCGCCGGCTTCAAGGCGGCCGACAGCGGCAGCTTCCGGCGCGACCTGGCCGGCCTGTACCTGGACCTGGAGACCAACTTCACCGAAAAGTGGCGCGGCTCGCTGGCCGTGCGGCATGACCGCTACAGCGACTTCGGCGGCGCCACCACCGGCTCGGCCTCGACCCGCTACGACTTCACGCCGCAGGTGGCCCTGCGCGGCAGCGTCTCGAGCGGCTTCCGCGCGCCATCGCTCGCGCAGCAACACTTCGCGGCCACCGCCAGCACGCTGAACACGACGATCAACGCCTACCAGGACCAGCGCACCGCACCGGTCGACGATCCGGTCGCGCGTCTGCTGGGCTCCGAAGACCTGAAGGCCGAGAAGTCGCGCAACCTCAGCGCCGGCCTGGTGTTGCAGCCCACCAAGGCCCTCAGCGCGACGATCGACGCCTACCGCATCAAGATCGACGACCGCATCACCTTGTCCAGCACGCTCGATGTGCAGAACGCGGCCGCGCAGGCCTATCTGGCGAACCACGGCATCCCCAGCGGCGTCTACCAGTCGGTGCGCTACTTCACCAACGCGGTGAACACGACGACCACCGGCGTGGACGCGGTGGTCCAGTACCGCTACCGCTTCGAGAACGGCAGCCGCATGAGCAACTCGCTCGGCTACTCCTACGCCCACAGCCGGGTGACGGACGTGAAGCCCAACCCCGCCGTGCTCAGCGAGAACGGCCTGACCTTGCTGCGCATCGACCGCCGCGACCAGTACGGCGTGCTCACCGACAGCACGCCGCGCAGCAAGCTCTCGCTGGCCACCGACTACGGCATCGGCAGCTGGGGCCTGCACGGCAACCTGGTGCGCTACGGCAAGTTCGTCGCGATCAGCAACACCGGCCCGAACTACGACCAGGTCTACGCCGCGAAATGGGTGCTCGACATCTCGGCCAGCTACCGCATGGACCACTGGGAGTTCACCGTCGGCAGCGACAACGTCGGCAACGTCTACCCAGACAAGCGCAATGCGTTGAACAACCCGGGCGACCAGAACGTGCGCTACATCTCCTACTCGCCCTTCGGCATCAACGGCGCCTTCTACTACGCCAAGGCCAGCTACCAATGGTGAGAGTGCTGCGGCTCGTGCTGACGGGCCTGCTCGCGCTGGCCCTCGGCGCGGGTGCCCGGGCCGGGCCGGTGCTGCAGCGCATCGCCGCCAAGGGCGTGCTGAACGTCTGCACCAACGTCGAGAACCGGCCCTTCGCCTACCTCGCCCCGAGCGGTGAGGCGCGCGGCTTCAACATCGACCTGGCCGAGGACGTCCGGCGGCGCCTGTCGCTGGAACTGGGCCGGCCGCTGAGCCGCGAGACGATCTCCACCAGCGGCGCCAACCGCGTCGTCTTCCTCGACCAGGGCAAGTGCGACGTGATCATCACTGGCTTCAGCGTGACGGCCGAGCGCCAGCGCCTGGTCGACTTCATCACGCCGAACTTCTACAGCTCGGGTGCCGTGCTGCTGGCCCGTCGCGAGAACGCGCCGCCCAGCTGGGAAAGCCTGCGCGGCCAGGCCCTGTGCAGCAGCCACGGCTCCACCTACAACCAGGCCGTGGCCGAGCGCTACGGCGTGCGCATCCTCGCCTTCGCCGGCCTCACCGAGAGCGCCCAGGCGATGCGCGACGGCCGCTGCGTCGGCCAGGTGATGGACGAGGCGGTGGCCCGCCTGCGGTTGAAGGATTCCGAGCAGTGGTCGGACTTCGCCATCGTGCTGCCGCCAATCCTGGAAGCACCGTGGAGCATGGCCATCGCCCACGGCGACCCCGAACTGCGCGCGCTGCTCGACGGCTATGCGCGCCAGTGGCGCAGCGAGGGCCTGCTCGAACGCACGGAGACCCGCTACGGCCTGCCCCACAAGCCGGTGCTGCAGGTGTCGGACGAACACCGCACCGGCCTCGACGATCCGGGCGTGCCGCAGGTGCTGCGGCAGCTGACGGCCGCCTTCGCGCAGCTGTCGCGCAGCAGCGGCTGGAACTTCAGCGTGTTCTACGACGGCTGGTCGGCGCGGCTGTTCTTCGGCGGCGTGCTGACGACGCTGCGCCTGGCGCTGCTGTGCATGATCGTCTCCTGCGTCATCGGCCTGGCCGGCGCGCTCGCCACGCGCGGGCCACGGCCGCTGCGCTGGCTGGTGCTCGGCTACGTGGAGCTGCTGCGCAACACGCCGACTCTGGTGCAGCTGTATTTCCTCTACTTCGGCGTGGGCTCGCTGCTGCGCGGCGGCCAGCCCGGCGCCGCGCCCTGGTACGCGGGCGCGTTCCCGCTCGCCGCGCTGTGCATCAGCCTGCACTACGGCGCCTTCGCCGTCGAGGTGTTCCGCGCCGGCTTCCATGCGGTGCCGCAGACCACCCGGGAGGCCGCGCTGGCGCTGGGCTACGGGCGCTGGGGCCGGCTGCGCCACGTCGAGCTGCCGCTGGCCCTGCGCGCCAGCCTGCCGGCACTGGGCAACAACCTGGTGCAGCTGATCAAGGGCACGTCGATCGCCTACGCCGTCGCCGTGCCCGAGGTCCTCTACAGCGCCCAGGAAATCTGGAGCGACCGCAACAACGTGCTGGAAATGATGCTGCTGGTGCTGCTGACCTACCTGGCCCTGATGGGCCTGCTGGTCACCGGCCTCGCGCGCCTGGAGCGCCGCCTGCGGCTGCCGGGGGTGGGCCTGTGAACCTCGTCGACACGCTCTGGCCCTGGCTGCCGCTGCTGGGTCGCGGGCTGCTGCTGAACCTCGGCATGGGCGCGCTGGCGATGGCGCTGGCCAGCCTGCTCGGCACCTTGCTCGGCGCCGCGCAACTGGCCCCGTCCATCGCGCTGAGCCGCACGGCGCGCTGCTTGACGCAGCTGCTGCGCAACGCGCCGTGGCTGGTCGTGATGTTCTTCGTCATGCAGCTGCTGCCCTACGAGCTGGCGATCGGTTCGGGCTGGCCGCTGCCCGCCTGGATGAAGGCGGTGCTGGCGCTGACCCTGCCGGCCACCGGCAACTTCGCCGAGATCGTGCGCGGCGGCCTGCGCGCCGTGCCGCTGGCGCAGTGGGAGGCCGCCACGGCGCTGGGCTACAGCGCGCCGGCGCGGCTGTGGCACGTGATCCTGCCGCAAGCGCTGCGCATGATGCTGCCACCGGCGATGGGCCTGTACTGCGTGGTCACGATGTCGACCGCGCTGGCCAGCCTGGTCGGCGTCAGCGAGGGGCTCAGCGTGGCCCGCGAGGTGCTGGCCGCCGAGGCGCGCACCGAGCTGCTGCTGCCGGTCTACGGCCTCGTGCTGCTGGCCTTCTTCGCCTACATCTTTCCCGTTTCAATGCTGGCGCGCGCCCTGGAGCGGCGCCAGGCAGTCAGGTAGCCCGTGAAAAAACGAGATCTCGACGCCCCGTTCATCGAGCTGCAGGACGTGCGCAAGTCCTTCGGCACCACCGCCGTGCTCAACGGCGTGGACCTGGCCGTGGCGCGCTCCGAAGTGGCCTGCATCATCGGCCCCTCCGGCTCCGGCAAGAGCACGGTGCTGCGTTGCATCAACGCGCTGACCCGCATCGACGGCGGCAGCGTGCGCGTCGGCAACACCCGCGTCGACGACCCGCGGCTGGACACCCAGGCCCTGCACCGCCGCGTCGGCATCGTGTTCCAGGGCTACAACCTGTTCCCGCACCGCACGGTGTTGCAGAACGTGATGATGGCGCCGCTGCAGGTGCTACGCCGCGAACGCGGCGAGGTGGAGGCGCAGGCGCGCGCGCTGCTCGCCAAGGTGCACCTGGCCGGCAAGGAGCATGCGTATCCGGGCGAGCTGTCCGGCGGTCAGCAGCAGCGCGTGGCGATCGCCCGCAGCCTGTGCATGCAGCCGGAGGTGATGCTGTTCGACGAGGTCACGGCCGCACTCGACCCCGAGACCGTCAAAGAAGTGCTCGGCGTCATCCAGGAGATCGCCGCCGACGGCATGACCTGCCTGCTCGTCACCCACGAGATGCGCTTCGCCCGCGAGGTGGCCGACTACCTGTTCTTCATGGACAAGGGCCGCGTGGTCGAGCATGGCATCGCCCGCCAGGTGTTCGATGCGCCGGTCGACCCGCGCACGCGCGCCTTCCTGGACAAGGTGCTGTGAGCATGACGCGAGCGGGCCTGCAGTTCGACGTGGCCGTGGTCGGCGGCGGCGCGGCCGGTGTCGCCGCGGCGGTGAGCGCCGCGGCCTGCGGCGCGCGGGTGGCACTGATCGAGGCCTACGGCTTCCTCGGCGGCACCGCCACCGTGGCCGGCGTGCAGGCCTACTGCGGCTTCTACACGCGCGGCGAGCGGCCGCAGCAGGTGGTGGCCGGCGTCGGCCAGCGGGCGCTAGCCGCGCTGCAGGCGCTGGGCCTGGACGTGGCGCCGAAGGCGCAGAGCTCCGGCAACTGGATCATCCTGCTCGACCCCGAGCGGCTCAAGCGCGCGCTCGATGGCCTGGTGCTGGCCGCCGGCGTCGAGCCGCTGCTGCACTGCCGCGTGGTGTCCGCCGAGGCGCACGGAGGCCGCATCGACCGCCTGCTCTGCGCCGATCCGCAAGGCCTCTTCGAGCTGCGCGCCGGGCAGGTGGTGGACGCCACCGGCAACGCCAACCTGGCCGCCCTCGCCTGGCCCGCGCGGATGCACCCGCGGCGCCAGGCGGCCACGCTGACGGCGCGGCTGGCCGGCCTGGACCCGGCCTGCAGCTACGACAAGCAGGCACTGCGCGAGGCCGCGCAGGACTACGAGCAGCGCAGCGGCACGCCGCTGGCCCGCGCCAACGGCGGCTACTTCGTGCCGCTGCCGTGGAGCGACGGTACGTGCTGGGCCATGATGGTCGACGTCGAACTGGCCGATGCCTCCAGCCCCAGCCTGACCCGCGCCGAGATGCAGGCCCGCGCGATCGCGCACGACTACCTGCAGTCGCTGCGCCGCTGTGTGCCCGGCTTCGCCGCCGCGCGGCTGGACGTCACGGGCCCGGCGCTGGGCGTGCGTGCCACCCAGCACATCGCCTCGCAGCGCGATGCCGTGCTCGACGACCTGCTGCACGCGCGCCGCCATGCCGACGGCATCGCCCGCTCCGGCTGGCCCGGCGAGCTGCACCCGCGTGCCGGCGTCACCGAGTACCGCTGGATCGCCGGCGACGACTGGTTCCATGTGCGCTACGGCGCGCTGCAGCCGCATGCCGACGGCAACACCTGGCTGGCCGGCAGCAGCATCGGCGCGGACGAGGCCGCCTTCGGCTCGGTCCGCGTGATGGGCTGCGCCTTCGCCACCGGCCATGCGGCCGGCATTGCGGCCGCGCTTTCGTCTTCGACCGCCCGCGCGCCGCTGCAGGCTGTGCAACAGACATTGATCGAACAGGGAGCCTTGATTTGAATCCTCCAACATCCTCCCGACCTTCGCGCCGCGTGCTGGTCACCGGCGCCGCCAGCGGCATCGGCCAGGCCGTCGCACTCGCCTTCCTCGAAGGCGGCGACGAGGTGATCGGCTGGGACCTCAACGGCGATGCCGATGCGCCCTTCCCGATCCGCGCCGTGGACATCCGCGACCCGGCCGCCGTTCAGGCCGCCGGCACCGCGCTTGATCGCCTGGACCTGCTGGTCAACTGCGCCGGCATCGCCCGCCGCGGCCACGCCGCCAGCCTGAGCGCGGAGGACTGGCGCGCTGTGATCGACACCAACCTCAGCGGCACCTTCTACTGCTGCCAGGCCGCCTTCCCCGCGCTGAAGGCCTCGGGGGACGGGCTGATCATCAACGTCGCCTCCTTCGTCGCCCATCGCTCCGGCCCCGGCCGCGCCAGCTACGCGGCGAGCAAGGCCGGCGTGGTAGCGCTGACCGAAGTGCTGGCGCTGGACTTCGCCGAACACGGCGTGCGCGCCATTTCGGTCAGCCCCGGCTACACGCGCACCGCGATGGTCGAACGCGCGCTGCAGGCCGGGAGGCTCGATGAGCAGCGCCTGCTCGCCCGCATTCCGGCCCGCCGGCTGGCCGCACCCGCGGAGATCGGCGGGGCGATCCGCCTGCTGGCCGAGCCGGCGCTGGCCTATGCCAACGGCTGCGACTTCGTGATCGATGGCGGCATCATGGCCAACGGGGTGGAGTGATGACGACGATGACCTTCGATCAACAGTGGATCATGAACCACTTGGCGCTGCTGCAGCAGCCGGTTCCGGCCGCGGTGCGCGAGGTGCTCGGCGTGCTGGTGGCCGACACCGTGGCCATCGCCAGCCATGCCCGGCGCGAACGGGTCGGCGGCACCCGCGTGGACCTCGCGATGGTCAGTGTGTTGACCAGCGCTCAAGCCCAGGGCTGCACCGTCTGGGGCACGAACGACCGCGTCACGCCGGCCGACGCCGCCTTCCTCAACGGCTGCGCCGCCGAGGCGCTGGACTTCCAGGAGGTGCTGATCAACCCGCGTAACAACGGCCATGCCGCCGTGGTCATCGTGCCGGCGCTGCTGGCGCTGGCCGAGCAGCGCGGCATCGGCGGCGAGCGCCTGCTGCGCGCGCTGTGGCTGGCCTTCGCCGCCAACATCCGGCTGGCCGAAGCGCTGGGGCGCGGGCACCGCACGGGCCGGGCGGGCTTTCGCACCACCTCGGTGGTGGCGCCGATCGCTGCCGCGCTGGGCGCCGCCGCGCTGGTCAGCGACGACGCCGAGGTGGCCCTGAACAGCGTCGCGATCTGCGCCAGCTCGCTGAGCGCGGGCCTGCTGTCCTCGCTGTCGCCGCAGGTGGGCAGCTACAGCCGCGACAAGGACTTCGCCGTCGGCTTCGCCGCCCGCCATGCGCTGCAGTCGCTGCAGCTGGCCGAGGCCGGCGCCGACGGCCCGCGCCAGCCACTGACCGGCCAGCATGGCTGGCTCGCGAGCTTCGGCTTCGGCACCGACGAGCCGCAGCACCTGCTCGGCGACCCGCTGCAGGCCGACCTCGGCAGCTACGAGATCAAGCCGTATCCGGCCTGCTTCGGCTGCCAGTCCGCCATCCGCGCCGCGCTGATGCTGGCCGCGCGGGTGCCGCTGGCGCAGATCGAGAAGCTGCGCATCGAGGTGAACCAGGGCAGCGCCAGCTCGCTCTCCACGCGCGACATCGGCAACTCGCTGGCCGCGCGCTTCAGCCTGCCCTATGCGGTGAGCAGCGCGCTGGTGCGCGGTCGCTCCGGCCTGGAAGACTTCGAAGCCCAGTCGCTGGACGACCCGGCCGTGCAGGCCTTCATGCAGCGCGTGGAGCTGCGCGCCAGCCCCGAGCTCACCGCGCGGCAGCAGGCGACCGGCGGCTTTCCCGCCCTCGTCACGCTGTTCCGCGGCGGGCGGCCGATCGACGCCCAGGCCTGCGAAGGCCCGCAGGACGGGCTCGATGCCGCCGGCCGCCAAGCCCTGTTCCGCGCCAAGCTCGCCGCGCTCTGCCCGGCGCCGCTGGCCGAGCGCCTGATGGCGCTGGCCGATGACCCGGCGCGCATCGGCTCGCTGCTGTTCTGGAACACGCCATGAGCGCGCTGCGCAGCGCCGCTGCCGCGCTGGGCCTGCTGGCCGGCCCAGCGCCACATGCGGCCGCGCCGGTGTCCGACGCCGCGCTGGCGCTGCACCGCCGCTTGCTCGTGGTGGACAGCCACATCGACACGGCGCGCCTGCTCGAACAACCGGGCTGGGACATCCTCGAACGCCACGACGCGGCGCGCGACCTGTCGCAGCTGGACGAACCGCGCCTGCGCGAAGGCGGCCTCGGCGCGGCCTTCTGGGCCATCTACACGCCGCCGGGCAGTCGCGATCCACAGGGCCGCGCCGCGGCGGCCGAGCATGGCCTGGCGCAGCTGATGCGCCTGAACGACCTGGTCGCACGCCATCCCGCGCAATTCGGCCTGGCGCTCGGCAGCGACGAGGCCCGGCGCATCGCCGCGGACGGTCGTCACGCGGTCTTCATCAGCATGGAGAACGCCGAGCCGCTGGCCTCCGATCCGGAGCTGCTGGACGCCTACTGGCGCCACGGCCTGCGCATGCTCGGGCTGGTCCACGCGAGCAACAACGATCTCGCCGACTCGGCCACCGACGCGCCCGAGTGGCAGGGCCTGAGCCCGGCCGGGCGCGCACTGGTCCGCCGCGCCAACTGCCTGGGCATGCTGGTCGACGCTTCGCACGCGTCCGACGAGGTGTTCGACCAGCTGCTGGAACGCTCGCCGGTGCCCATCGTGCTGTCCCATTCCGCCAGCCGCGCCCTCACCGACCATCGCCGCAATCTCGACGACGCGCGGCTGCTGCGCCTGGCGCAGCACGGCGGCGTGCTGCAGCTCGCGCTCTACAGCAGCTACCTGTCGCAGAGGAAGGACGACCCGCGCCGCGCCGCGGCGCTGCAGCCGCTCTACGCGCAGTTGCGCCGCATGGCCGGGCTGCAGCCGGCGGAGTACCGC
>Ga0247779_1000308_pt1 | contig 34102 bp, 31 predicted proteins | sample UWRJL221509R5_FD_179925 | JGI IMG/M metagenome (GOLD analysis project Ga0247779, IMG submission 179925) | Plant litter microbial communities from Arlington Agricultural Research Station in Wisconsin, United States - UWRJ-L221-509R-5 | ecosystem: Environmental > Terrestrial > Plant litter >...
ATGCGTGCCGCGCTCGACCAGGCCGCCATGGTTCAGCACGACGATCTGGTCGGCGTCGCGGATCGTCGAGAGGCGGTGCGCGATCGCGACGATGGTGACCCGGCCGCGCAGCGCCTGCAGCGCCTCGCTCAGCACCCGCTCGGTGGCGCTGTCGATGTTGGAGGTGGCCTCGTCGAGGAACAGCAGCCGCGGTTCGCCGGCCAGCGCGCGGGCCATCGCGATCAGCTGCTTCTGGCCGGTCGAGACCCGTGCGCCGCCTTCGCCCAAGAGCGTGTCATAGCCCTGCGGCAGGGCGGACAGGAACTCGTCGATGCGCGCCGCCCTTGCCGCGCTAACGATGCGTTCTTCGGAGATCGCCCGGCCCATGGCGATGTTCTCGCGCGCGCTGGCCGCCATCAGGTAGGGCTCCTGCGGGACCAGGCCCACGGCGGCGCGGAAGACGTCATCGGGGATCGTCGCCAACGGCCGGCCGTCGATCGCGATGCGACCGTGCGGCGCCGTGTAGAAGCGCAGCAGCAGCGACATCAGCGTGGATTTGCCGCTCCCCGTGTGGCCGACGATGCCGGTGAAGCTGCCGGCGGGCATATCCAGGTACAGGCCATGCAGCACCGGGTGCGCCGGGTCATAGCCGAAGTCCAGCGCCTCGATGTCGATGCGGCCCGCGGCGATTTCGCCGCCCGCGGCCGCCGTGCCGGCCGGCGCCTGCTCCTGCAGCAGCGTGCGCACGCGCGAGGCCGCGACCATCGACTGCTGCAGCTGCCCGAACTGCAGCGTGATCTGGATCAGCGGCTCGACGACGCGGGCGATGTAGCTGAGGAAGGCATACAAGAGGCCGATCTCCAGCCCCGACAGGTCGCGCCGGCCGAAGCCGTAGATCACCGTCACCAGCAGCAGCACGTTCAGCAGATCCAGCGCCGGGCGAAGCAGCCAGGCATTGGCGCGCAGCTCCGCCAGGCGCGAGTGGAAGTGCGCCTGGTTCGTGCGGCCGAAGCGCTCACCAAAGCGCGGCGCCGCGCCGGCCGCCTGCAGCACGGCCATGCCGGCGATGCTCTCGGCCATCTGCGCATTGATGTCGCTGCGCAGCTGGCGCTGCAGCTGCACGGCCGGCGCGCTCCAGCGCTGGTACAGCGTGATGATCGCCAGCATTGCCGGTACCAGCAGCGCGACGATCAGCATCAGCCGCCAGTCCAGCCAGGCCATCGCCGTCATCGAGCCGAGCACGACGATGCCCGAGTCCAGCATCACGTACAGCACCTGGCGGTACAACATGTTGACCGCCTCGGTGTCGTTGGTCACGCGGCTGACCAACTGGCCGGTGATTGCCTTGTCGAAGAAGGCCATCGGCAGGCCCATCACATGGGCATAGACCCGCTCGCGCAGGCGCAGCACCGAGCGGCGCGCGATGCCCGCCATGCGCGCCAGTTGCGCGTAGCGGATCCAGCTGGCCGACCAGCCGCACAGCAGCAAGGTGCCCAGCAGCAGCGCCATCGCCTGCGCGTCGAAGCGCTGCGGCAGCAGGTAGGTGTCGATGTAGTGCTTGCCGATGATCGGCCCCAGCGCCTCCATGCTGGCCGCCGCGCACAGCCAGAGGAAGCCGCGCACGAGGCGCGGGCGCTCCGGCGCGGCCGATTCCATCAGCAGGCCCATCGCTTCCCAGGGGCGGGCGTCCTTCCGGGCTTCCTGCTTGGCGTCAGAGGGCTTCAATGGAGGCCTCCAGTTGTTGATAGCGCCATTGCTGCGCGTACCAGCCGGCCTGCTCGACAAGCTCCGCATGGCGGCCCTGCTCGACGATGCGCCCGCCGCGCAGCACGACGATATGGTCGGCCTCCATCACCGCGCTGAGCCGGTGGCTGACGATGACGACGCTGCGCTCGGCCCGTGCGGCGCGCAGCTCGCGCAGATGGTCGAGGATCTGCGTCTCGGTGCCGGTGTCGACGGCCGACAGCGCGTCGTCCAGCAGCAGGATCGGTGCCTCGGACAGCAGCGCGCGGGCGATCGCCACGCGTTGACGCTGCCCGCCGGACAAGGTCACGCCACGCTCGCCGACTTCGGTGTCGTAGCCCTGCGGCAGGCGGCGGATGTCGTCGTCGACGGCGGCCAGCCGCGCCGCCTGCTGAATCTCGTCGCGGCTGGCCTCGGGCCGCGCCAGCGCGATGTTCTCGGCCACCGAGGCGGAGAACAGGAAGGGCTCCTGCGGCACCCAGGCGATCGCGGTGCGTAGCGAGGCGAGCGTGAAGTCGGGCAGCGGCCGGCCGTCGATCAAGACCTGGCCCTGGCCGGGCTCGAACTGCCGCAGCAGCAGGCGCAGCAGCGTGGACTTGCCGGCGCCGGTCGGGCCGACGATGCCCAGGGTCTGGCCGGGATGCAGCGCCAGCGTCAGGTCCTTGAGGGCCGGCGCTGCAGCTTGCGGGTAGGCGAAGCCGAGCCCCTCGAAGTGGATCGCGGGCCGCGCCGGCAGCGGGGCCGTGCCGCGGTCCTCCAGCGTCAGCGGCGCGTCCAGCAGCGGCGACAGCCGTTCCCACGCCGCCTTGCCGCGCTCCAGCAGCGACAGCACCCAGCCGGCCGCGAACATCGGCCAGATCAACTGGCCCAGGTACATCGTGAACGAGGTCAGCTGGCCGATGCTCAGCTCCGAGTGCGCCACCCGCCAGCCACCGAAGCCCAGCGCGATCGCCATGCCCAGGCCCAGTGTCATGCCGACGGCGGGCTCGTAGGCTGCCTCCCAGCGCTGTGCGCGGAAGCTCGCCTCCGCCGCGCTGGCGGCCCGCTCGCCGAACTGCCGCGCGTTGCGCTCCACCAGTCCCAGCGCGCGGACGGTGCGCACGCCGGCCAGGCCCTCCTGCACGTGCTGGTTCAGGTCCGAGAAGCGCGCCAGCGAGCTCTGCCAGGCGAGGTGGACATGGTCGGAGATCTTCCAGAACGCGAAGGCCATCAGCGGGAAGGGCAGCAGCGCGGCCAGGCCCAGTTGCCAGTCGACCCCGAGCGTCATCATCGCCAGCACCAGCAGCAGGGTCAGCGAGCCATCGAAGGCGGCCAGCAGCGCATCGCCCGCGGCCATCTCGATCGCATCGATGTCATTGGTGGCCAGCGCCATCAGGTCGCCGGTGCGGCGGGCCTGGAAGAAGGCGGGGCCCTGCAGCGTGAGCCGTGCGTAGAGCTGCGTGCGCAGCTCGCGGCCGAGTCCGTAGGACGCGGCGAACAGCGCCATCCGCCAGCCGACGCGCAACAGATAAATGGCGAGGCCCGCAGCGGCCAGCAGCGCCAACTGATGCAGCAGTGCCGGGCCGCGCAGCGCGCCGGCGGCGAGGCCGTCGACGACCTGGCCGACCTGGCGCGGAATCCACACCGTCAGCAGCGCGATCGCGGCCAGCATCACGGCGGCCGAGCCGTAGGCGCGCCAGCGGCGGCGCACGAAGCCGGCCAGCATCCGGGTGAGGGTCATGAGGATCGGTTCCTTGAGCGAGCGGCGATTCTATGGAGGCGTGGAACTCGTCCGCGAATAGACGGGGTCGGCTGGCGGTCGCTTTGAACGCCTGACTGCGTTGCAAATCCTCGCGATACCGCGGGTATCGGTGTGGTTTGCGCCTTGCCAGCCGTCCAAATCGCCTCGCCATCCTCTGCCGTCTATTCACGGACAAGTTCCTACTGTTGACGATTTCTAAATGCTCAGTTCGACGTTGCCTAGTGTTTTCCCTAGGCCTCGGTCTATACAGTTCATTCCATGGACGAAGCGCTGACAAACGCCAGGCTCGGGACCACGAAACAACCAAAGTCTCACGCAAAGGAATCCATCATGAAGACCCTGACCATTTTTGCTGTTGCCCTGCTGTCCGCCGGCGTCGTGTTCGCCGATGCTGCTTCCGCCGATACCGGCAAGACCCGCGCCGAAGTGGTCGCCGAACTGGCCGCTGCCCGCGCCAACGGCGACCTCGCCGCGCTGAACAGCGACCAGCCGAGCTTCTTCCTCCGCGCACCTGCCGCACAAGCGAATGCACGTGACGTGGCCGCTGCGCCGGCTGCGCAAGGCAAGACCCGCGCCCAAGTGCTGGCCGAGTTGCGCGAATCGCAAAAGAGCGGCGAGTTCGCCGCGATCAACAGCGAAGACCCGACGGCGATGCAGCGCTTCGCCGCCAAGCAAGCCGCGAAGAAGGCTGAAACGCTGGCCGAATAAGTCCGCGCGCTGACCACCCCTGACGGGGGAGGCTCGAAAGAGCCTCCCCCGTTTGCATTTCGGCGCCAGGTCTTGCCCCTAGTTTGAACTCGGATCAGGGTTCGTCCGTCCCTAGCATCGCGTCTCCTTTTCACTCTCTCGAAGAAAGCAGCTCATGCAGAAGTACGGCGCGGAATTTCTGGGCACTTTTTGGCTCGTCCTGGGCGGCTGCGGCAGCGCGGTGCTGGCGGCGGCCTTTCCCCACGTGGGCATCGGCCTGCTGGGCGTATCGCTGGCCTTCGGCCTGACGGTGCTGACGATGGCCTTCGCGATCGGCCACATCTCGGGCTGCCATCTGAATCCGGCCGTGTCGGTGGGCCTGTGGGTGGGCGGCCGCTTCCCCGGCAGCCAACTGCTGCCCTACATCGTCGCCCAGGTGCTGGGTGGCCTGGCGGCAGGTGCCGTGCTGCTGCTGATCGCCAGCGGCAAGGCCGGCTTCGACGTGACGGCGGGCTTCGCGTCGAACGGCTACGGCGAACACTCGCCGGGCGGCTACTCGATGCTGGCGGCGGCCGTCTGCGAAGTCGTGATGACCGCCTTCTTCCTGATCGTGATCATGGGCGCGACCGACAAGCGCGCGCCGGCCGGCTTCGCGCCGATCGCCATCGGCCTGGCGCTGACCTTGATCCACCTGATCAGCATCCCGGTCACGAACACCTCGGTGAACCCGGCGCGCAGTACCGGCGTGGCCTTCTTCGCCGGCGGCTGGGCGATCGAGCAGCTGTGGCTGTTCTGGGTGGCGCCGATCGTCGGCGCGGTGCTGGGCGCGGGTGCGTACCGCGCGATCAGCGCGACAGAGCGAGCTTGAGCCCGAAGCCGATCAGCATCGTGCCGGCGATCTTCTCCAGCACCCACGTGATCCGCGGGTTCTGCTTCAGTCGCTCGGCCAGGCGCTGCGTCAGCAAGGTGACGATCAGGCCGTAGGCGAAGGTCAGCGCGGCGATCGTCGCCGCCATCGCTGCGAACGTGGATAGGCCCGGATGCCGGGCCGGGTCCACGAACAGCGGGAAGAAGGCCATGTAGAACACGATGGCCTTCGGATTCAGCAGTGTGATCACCAAGGCCTGCTTGAAATAGTGGCGTGGCTTGATCTCCAGCACCGGCGCGTCGCCGGGCTTGGCGAACAGCATCCGCAGGCCCAACCAGGCGAGATAGCCGGCGCCGAGCCACTGCACCGCCGCGAAGGCGGTGGGGTAGGCCGCCAGCAGCGCCGCCACGCCGGCGACGGCGGTCCACATCAGCACCTGGTCGCCAGCGATCAGGCCCAGCGTGGCGGCCAAGCCGCCCTTGACACCGCCCTTGCCGGTCGACGAGATCAGCGCCAGATTGCCCGGGCCGGGGATCAGCAGGAAGACGCTGACGGCAGCGACGAAGGCGCCGTAGTCGGAGATGCCGAACATGTTCTCTACTCCTTGCAGTATTCGCGGGCCGAGCGCCGGGCCGCTCCCAAGCCGGCCCTATTGGCAATGCTTGCCGGTCAGTCCGGCAGGCATTGTCGTCCCCGCGGGGGACCGACCGGGTTCGCCCGCGTTCAGCGAGGCGAATCCGGGCGAGGGGCTCAATACGTTCTGCCGCCGCGGAACTGGGCGTGCTGCTTGCGCTGCAGGGTGGTGCTGCGGCTCATCGCTTCGAACGAAACCCGCGCATGGGCGTGCATGACGGCCAGGCCCAGCGCGTCGGCCGCGTCCTTGCCCGGCAGGCCGGGCAGCGAGAGCAGGCGCTGCACCATCGCCTGCACCTGCTCCTTCTTCGCATGGCCATGGCCGACGATGGCCTTCTTCATCTGCAGTGCGGTGTACTCGGACACGGCCAGGTCGCAGGAAACCAGCGCGGTGAGCGCCGCGCCGCGGGCCTGGCCCAGCAGCAGCGTCGATTGCGGATTCACGTTGACGAACACGATTTCCACCGCCGCGCACTGCGGCTGGTAGCGCGCCGTCACCTCGCGGATGCCGTCGAACAGGATCTTCAGGCGGCCCGGCAGGTCGCCGATCTCGGCGCGCCCCTCGCCGCCGGACGTGCGGATCGTGCCGCTGGCGACATAGCTCATCCGCGGGCCGTCGGCGTCGATGACGCCAAAACCCGTGGTCTGCAAACCAGGATCAATGCCAAGGATGCGCATACGCTTTGACCCGCTAAGCAGCTGAAAAAGGGGAAGGGTTTCGGTGCAGGCTCATATCCGCGCAGCGGATGTGAAGGCGCGCCAGCGCCGGGCCGGAGCCAAAGCCCGTCGTTTGCAGACCGGGATCGATCCCGAGGATTCGCATCAGAGACTCACCTTGAAATACCAACGCACCGAGTGGAAGAACACCGGCGCGGCAAAGCACATGACCGCGGCGCGGTCCAGCAGGCCGATCGCGCCGGTGATCGAACTGCGGTTGCCCCAGTAGATCACGCCGGCGTCGCGCTTGAGCGCCTTCATCACCAGGCCGCCCAAGGTACCGGCACCGGCGGCGACCACGGCCATCACCAGCGCCTGGCCGACCTTGAACGGCGTGATCCAGTACAGCAGCATGCCGGTGATCGCCGCGGCCAGCAGGCCCAGCCACCAGGCCCGCAGCGAGAAGCTGCGGCTGATCCGGCGCGCCACCGGACGGCTGCGCACCGAGCGGCTCGCGACCTCCTGCACGATCTGGCCGACGCCGACGACCATCACCAGGAAGAACAGCAGGAAGGCGCCGCGGCCCTCGTAGCCCTTGACGTCCAGCAGAAGCAGGGCCGGCGCATGCGACAGGCCATAGACGCAGACCATGATGCCCCACTGGATCTTGGCATTGCGCTCCAGGTAGCGCTTCGGATCGCCGGCCAGCGCCGAGGCGACCGGGATCGCCACGAAGCCGTAGACCGGGATCAGCACGCTGAACAGGTCGAAACGCCGCGTGCCGACCAGCAGGTACTGCAGCGGCAGCACGACGAAGAAGGCCAGGATCAGGCTGCGGTGGTCGGCGCGCACCGTGTGCATCAAGGTGACGAACTCGCGCAGGATCAGGAAAGAGAACACACCGAACAGCAAGGTCGAGCCGATCGGCCCGGAGACCCAGGCGATCCAGAACATGATCGAGCCGAACCACAAGGCCTTCAGGTCGCGGCTGAACTGGCGCCAGTTGTCGTCGCGCCGCTTGTCGGGCTCGCGGTCCTTCAGTGAGTACAGCAGCCCGCCGATGCTGATCAGTGCCAGCAGCCCGAACAGGATCGCGAACAGCAGCGACACCTGCTGGTCCGCACTCAGCGCGGCGAGGCGGCGGAAGAAGTTGACGACCGGCGCCGTGTTCATGCGGGCTCCGTCATCGGACGCTGCGCCAGCACGGCCTTGCGGGCCCGGTCAAGGAAGGCACGCTTGTCTTCGCCTTGCTGCAGACGCAGCGGCTCGCCGAAGGTCACCGTGCACAGGATAGGCACCGGCACCACCTCGCCCTTGGGCATCACGCGCTGCACGTTGTCGATCCAGGTGGGGATCAGCTCGACCTCGGGGAACTGCTGCGCAAGGTGGTAGAGCCCGGCCTTGAAGGCCTGCGGCTCGCCCTTGTTGGAGCGCGTGCCCTCGGGAAAGATCACCAGCGAATAGCCGCCCGCCAGCGCGTCGACCAGCGGCTCCAGCGGATCCTCATCGGGCGTCGTGCGCGTGCGGCTGACGTAGACCGCATTGAACACGGCGGCCGTGAGCCAGCCCTTGAGCTTGCTGCTGGTCCAGTAGTCGCGCGCCGCGATCGGGCGCGTGGTGGCGCGCAGTTCGCGCGGCAGCGCGGCCCAGATCAGGACCCAGTCGAAATGGCTCTGGTGGTTGGCGAAGTAGATGCGCTGCTGCGCGGTGGGTGGGCAACCCTTCCAGTGGCCTTGCGTGCCGGTGATCAGGCGCGCAAGGCTGGCGAGGACAAGACCCGTCGCGTCGGCGGCATAGGACATGCCGCGATTATCAGTGTCGGAAGTGACGGACGCCTGTCAGCACCATGGCGATGCCGCGCTCGTCGGCGGCCTTGATGACTTCGTCGTCGCGCATCGAGCCGCCCGGCTGGATCACGCTGGTGGCACCGGCATCGGCCAGCACGTCGAGGCCGTCGCGGAACGGGAAAAAGGCGTCGCTGGCGACGGCCGTACCCTTCAGCGACAGGCCGGCGTGCTCGGCCTTGATGCTGGCAATGCGCGCCGAGTCGAGCCGGCTCATCTGGCCCGCGCCCACGCCCATCGTCATGCCGTTCGCGCAGAAGACGATCGCGTTGCTCTTGACGTACTGGGCCACGGTCCAGGCGAACATCAGGTCGTCCAGTTGCTGGGCCGTGGGCTGCAGCTTGGTGACGATCTTCAGGTCTTCCCTCTTCAGGAAGTGGTTGTCGGCGCTCTGCAGCAGCAGGCCGGAGCCGACGCGTTTGCTGTCGCCGGCGTTGCGGCCCTGCAGCCACGGCGTGTCGCCACCCGGCGGCAGGTCGATCTGCATCAGGCGCACATTGACCTTCGGCGCGAAGATTGCCAGCGCCTCGGCCGTGAAGCCCGGCGCCATCAGCACCTCGACGAACTGCTTGACGACCAGCTCGGCCGCCGCCTTGTCCACCACGCGGTTGAAGGCAATGATGCCGCCGAAGGCCGAGGTCGGGTCCGTCTTGAAGGCCTTCGCATAACTCTCGGCGGCATCGACGCCGACGGCCACACCGCAGGGATTCGCGTGCTTGACGATCACGCAGGCCGGCACCTCGAAGCTCTTCACGCACTCCCAGGCCGCGTCGGCATCGGCGATGTTGTTGTAGCTCAGCTCCTTGCCCTGCAGCTGCTTGCCGGTGACCAGCGAGCCGGGCGCGGGAAACAGGTCACGGTACAGCGCGGCGCTCTGGTGCGAGTTCTCGCCGTAGCGCAGGTCCTGCACCTTGACGAAGCTGCTGTTCATCTGCGCGGGGAAAGCATTGTGCGTGCCGTCCTCGTTGATGGCGCTCAGGTAGTTGCTGATCGCGGCGTCGTACTGGGCGATGCGGTTGAACGCGGCGACCGAGCAGGCGAAGCGCGTCTTGTCGCTGGTCTTGCCGGCGGCCTTCAGTTCTTCCAGCACTGCGGCATACTGCGACGCATCGGTCAGCACCGTCACGTCCTTCCAGTTCTTGGCCGCGCTGCGGACCATCGCCGGGCCGCCGATGTCGATGTTCTCGATCGCGTCTTCCAGCGTGCAGCCGGGCTTGGCGACGGTGGCTTCGAACGGGTAGAGGTTGACGGCGAGGATGTCGATCGTGGCTATGCCGTGCTGCTTGATGGCCGCCACGTGCTCGGGCAGGTCGCGGCGAGCCAGCAGGCCGCCGTGGATCTTCGGATGCAGCGTCTTCACGCGGCCGTCCAGCATCTCGGGGAAGCCGGTGTGCTCGGCCACCTCGGTGACCGGCAGGCCGGCATCGGCCAGCAGCTTGGCCGTGCCGCCGGTGGACAGCAGGCGCACCTTCAGCGCGTGCAGCGCCTGGGCGAATTCGACGATGCCGGTCTTGTCGGAGACGGAGATGAGTGCGGTCAGTTGAGTCATGGCGTTAGAGCAGTTTGTGTTCGGTCAGCTTGCGGCGCAGCGTGTTGCGGTTGATGCCAAGCCATTCGGCAGCCTTGCTCTGGTTGCCCTGGGCCTTGGCCATCACCACCTCCAGCAGCGGCTTCTCGACCGTGCTGATCAGCATCTCGTGCATCGAATGGGGATCTTCGCCGTCGAGGTCGCGGAAGTAGACCTCCAGGTTCTCGCGTACGCATTGGTCGATCGGTTTCGGTGTCATGCCTGTTCTTCTTGTTCGATGAGTTCGTCGTCGTTGGCCGCCACGGGCAGCCGTTCATGCTGGTCGGCCAGCGCGTCGAACCAGCCGGTCAGCGCGCGGACCTGGTCCTGCGTGCTCTCCAGCAGGTTCATCCGCTGGCGGAAGTCCTCGCCGCCCGGCAGGCCGCGCACGGCCCAGCCGATGTGCTTGCGCGCGCTGCGCATGCCGGTCAGCTCGCCGTAGAGGCTGTAGTGGTCGTGCAGGTGCTCGACCAGCCAGTCGCGCGCCTCGCGCACGCCCGGGGGCGGCAGGTCCTCGCCCGTGGCGAGGTAGTGCGCGATCTCGCGGAAGATCCACGGCCGGCCCTGCGCTGCGCGGCCGATCATCACGGCATCCGCGCCGGTGCGCTGCAGCACCTCGCGGGCCTTGCGCGGCGAGTCGATGTCGCCGTTGGCGACGACCGGGATAGCCAGCGCGGCCTTCACCGCGGCGATGGTGTCGTACTCGGCGCTGCCCTTGTAGCCCTGCTCGCGGGTGCGGCCGTGCACGGTGACCATGGCCACGCCGGCGTCCTGCGCGACGCGCGCCAGGCGCACCGCGTTCTTCTCGCTCTCGCACCAGCCAGTGCGCATCTTCAGCGTCACCGGCACATCGCCGGCCGCCTCGACGACGGCGGAGACGATCTCGATCGCCAGCGGCTCGTCCTGCATCAGCGCCGAGCCGGCCCACTTGTTGCAAACCTTCTTGGCCGGGCAGCCCATGTTGATGTCGATGATCTGCGCGCCGCGATCGATGTTGTAGACGGTGGCCTCGGCCATCATCTGCGCATCGGTACCGGCGATCTGCACGGCGATCGGGCCCGGCTCGCCCTCGTGGTTGGCGCGGCGCGAGGTCTTCAGGCTGTGCCAGAGATCCTTGCGCGAGGTCACCATCTCGCTGACCGCGTAGCCCGCACCCAGGCGCCGGCACAGCTGCCGGAACGGACGATCGGTGACGCCGGCCATCGGTGCGACGAACAGCGGGTTCGGCAGCAGGTAGGGGCCGATTCGGACGGGCGAGGGCATGGAAGCGAGGGGGAGCAGCAGAGAAGCGCGGGACGGAAGCCCGTGCTCAAAAAAGAGGCAGAAGTATACCCGCGCCGCGTGACCGCTAGCGATGTCTATGATGATCCGATGGAAGCCTGGTTGAGTGCAACGATCCAAAGTTTGATGGCGGCCTTGGCTCTGCCGCAGGTGGGCCTCACCAGCCTGTTCGTGGTCGCCCTGGTGTCGGCCACGCTGCTGCCGCTTGGGTCCGAACCGATGGTGCTGCTGCTCGTGAAGGCCAATCCCGAGCTGTTCTGGCCGGCCGTCCTGGTGGCCACCGCCGGCAACACGATCGGCGGCGCGATCAGCTGGTGGATGGGCTACGGCGTCGAGCGCGCCTACGAGCGCGCCACGCACCACGAACCGCCCAACGCGCGGGCGCTGGCCTGGCTGCAGCGCTTCGGTGCGCGTGCCTGCCTGTTGTCGTGGCTGCCGCTGGTGGGCGATCCGCTATGCGCGGTGGCAGGCTGGCTGCGGCTGCCGTTCTGGCCCTGCGTCGCCTATATGGCGATCGGCAAGTTCCTGCGCTATGTGTTCATGACGGCCGCCTTGCTCTGGGTGTTCTGACGCCACAATGCCGCGCATGGAAAACGACAAGCCCGCCTACGCCGCGCTCGCGCGCACCTGGAACCGCCTGCACCGCCTCTCGCACCTGCGCGACATTGCCAGTTGGGACGAGGCCGCGCTGATGCCGCCCAAGGGTGGCGAGGCGCGCTCGCAGGCGCTGGCCGAGATGGACGGCCTGCTGCACGAGCTGATCACCGACCCGGCGCTGAAGGCGCAGCTCGGCACCGCCGCGACCGAATCGCTGGCCGAGGACGAGCGCGCCAACCTGCGCGAGATGCAGCGCGCCTGGGACGCGTCGAACGCGCTGCCGCAGGCGCTGGTCGAGGCCCGCACCTTGGCCAACGCGCGCTGCGAGCAGGCCTGGCGCCGCCAGCGCCCGGCCAACGACTGGGCCGGCTACCTGGAGAACCTGCGCGAGGTCGTGCGCCTCGCGCGCGAAGAGGCGCACTGCCTGGCCGAGGGCTCGGGCCTGTCGCCCTACGACGCGCTGATGGACCGCTACGAGCCCGGCATGCGCTCCGCCGAGGTCGACCGCGTGTTCGGCGATCTGCGCCATTGGTTGCCCGACCTTATCCGCCGCGTCCAGCAGAAGCAGGCCGGCGAAACGGTGCTGGAACCGCAGGGCCCGTTCGCGAAGTCCGCGCAGCAGGCGCTGGGCACCGACGCGATGCGCCTGCTGGGCTTCGATTTCGAGGCTGGCCGCATGGACGAGAGCGCGCACCCCTTCTGCGGCGGTGTACCCGAGGACGTGCGCATGACCACCCGCTACCGCGAGGACAGCTTCCTGCCCGCGCTGATGGGCGTAATCCACGAGACCGGCCACGGTCGCTACGAGCAGAACCTGCCGCGCGAGTGGCTGGGCCAGCCGATGGCGCGCGCCCGCTCGATGGGCCTGCACGAGAGCCAGAGCCTCAGCTTCGAGATGCAGCTGGGCAGCCACCCGGCCTTCGCCCCGCTGCTGCAGCCGCTGCTGGTGAAGCACTTCGGCATGCAGCCGGCCTTCGAGCCGGCCAACGTCCATCGCCTGCTGACCCGCGTGCAGCCCGGCCTGATCCGCGTGGACGCCGACGAGGTCACCTACCCGGCCCACGTGATCCTGCGCTACGAGATCGAGCGCGCGCTGATCGAGGGCGAGATCCAGTGCGAGGACATCCCCGCGCTGTGGGACGAAAAGATGATGGCGCTGCTGGGCCTGGACACGCGCGGCAACTACAAGGACGGCTGCATGCAGGACGTCCATTGGGGCGCCGGTCTGATCGGCTACTTCCCCTGCTACACGCTGGGCGCGATGTACGCGGCGCAATGGTTCGCCGCGATGCGGCGCGAGAACCCGGCGCTCGATTCACAGATCGCCGCCGGCGAACTGCGGCCGGTGTTCGGCTGGCTGAAGGACCGGATCTGGAGCCAGGGCAGCCGCTGGGAGACGCCAGAGCTGGTACGCCGGGCCAGCGGTGAGAACTCGCTGAACCCGGCGCATTTCCGCGCCCACCTGGAGGCGCGCTATCTAGGCTGAACTCAGGCCGCTGGCGGCTTGCGGGGCGCGGCCTTTTTCGCCGGGGCGGCTGCCTTCTTGGCGGCGATGGGCTTGGCCTTCGCCGCGGGCTTGCGGGCCGGTGCCGGCTTGGTAGCCGCAGCGAGCGCATCGATGCGGCGGTTCAGCGCGTCGAATTCCGCGCGGCTCGGCACGCCCAGGCGTTGCAGCGCCGAGGCCACGCGTTCCTCGAAGAGCGCCTCGAGGCGGTCCCACTGCTCGCTGGCGGCCGATTGGGCCTTTTTCTGCAGCTTCTGCGCCTTGCCCAGTGCTTCGCGGCCAGCGGACAGCAGCTGTTGTGCGGAGTCCTTGACCGTCTGCGAGAGCGGGCTGGCGGCGGCTGCGGCCTTGGCCTTCTTCGTCCTTGCCGTCTTTTTCTTCGGAGCCTTGGTGACCATCGGTGAGCCTTTTCAATGAATGGATGACGAATCCACTATAGGCGGCGCAGCTGTGCGAGAGACAGCGCGCCGTACAGCGGCACGCAGATCCAGCGCGAGATCAGGCTCGCGCCCAGCGCGGCGGCCATCAGGCTCAGCACCATCTGGTGGCCGTCCACCATCTCCATGACGATGATGAACGAGGTCATCGGCGCCTGCGTCACCGCGGCGAGGAAACCGGCCATGCCCAGCGCGATCAGCGGTGTCGCGCCGGGCATCTGCGTCAGCAGCGCGATGTCGTGGCCGACGCCGGCGCCGATCGCCAGCGAGGGCGCGAAGATGCCGCCCGGCACGCCGGACCAGACCGCCAGCCAGGTGGCGACGATGCGCAGCGTCACGTACAGCAGCGGTGTGCTGCTCTGACCTTCGACGAGGCTCCTCGTGGTGTCGTAGCCGCTGCCGAAGGTGGTGCCGCCGCTGGCCAGGCCCAGCAGCGCGATGGCGAAGCCGCAGGCCGCGGCAAACCGGACCGGATAACGGGCGCGCAGGGCGCTGAAGCGGTCGCGCCCGCCCAGGATGCTGGCATGCAGCAGCCGTGCGAAGCCGCCGCCCAGCAGGCCGCAGGCGACGATCACGAGCAGGCCGGGCAGCAGGAAATCCCAGCCCAGCCCGGGCACGCGGATCACGCCGAAGTAGGAAGAGTTGCCGAACACCGCCACGGCCATCAGGCCGGCCAGCACGATGGCCGCGATGACCAGGCCGCTGGAGCGATGCTCGATGCGGTTGGTCAGCTCCTCGATGGCGAACATCACGCCGGCCAGCGGCGCGTTGAAGGCGGCGGCGATGCCGGCCGCGCCGCCGGCCACCAGCAGGCCGTGCTCGTTGATCGCCGAGCGCGCCGGCAGCCAGCGCCGCGCGTCATGCATGATGCCGGCCGCGATCTGCACCGACGGCCCTTCCCGGCCGATCGCCAGGCCGCCGAGCAGCCCACCCGCCGTCATCAGCAGCTTGGCCGCGCTCAGTCGCAGCGAGACGAAGCGCGAGCGCTGCTCCGGCGCGAGGCCGCTGTTCAGCGCGCTCATCACCTGCGGAATGCCGGAGCCCGAGGCGCCCGGGAACCAGCGCAAGGTCAGCCAGGCCATGCCGGCCGTCCAGGCGGGCGTCCAGAGCAGCGGCGCTAGCGGCTGCCAGTGCCGCAGCAGCGCGAAGCCGGCCAGCGCATGCTCGGACAGCCAGGTGAACGCGACGACCGCGAGGCCTGCCGCCACGGCGTAGATCAGCACGACGACGCGCGCCAGCCACTGGCGCCAATCGGCCAGGTCCTGGCGCATCTCGGTCAGGAAATCGGGTTGCTGGTGCGGATCGGTCGGGTTCATGGATCGGCGGGTGGTGCGGGCGATCCTGTATTTGAACAAATGAATTCAGGGGCCCGAAAGCAGTGCCTCGAATTCGTCGACCAGCCGCGCGGTCTGCCCGGCATGCGAGAAGCCGCGGTGGCGCGCGGCGAAGGCGGCGGCGCGTTCGCGCATCTGGCCGTCATCCAGCAGCCGGCCGAGCGTGGCGGCCATCGGCAGCGGCCGGGCCAGTTCGGCCGCGTTGATGGCCGCGCCGGTGCGCGCCGCCACCACGCGCGCCATCACCGCCTGCTCGGCCTGCATCGGCAGCAGCAGTAGCGGCACGCCGGCCAGCAGGCCCTGGGTCAGCGTGGCCTCGCCGGCATGGCAGACGAGCAGGTCGCTGTCGGGAAGCACCGTGCCGAGGCTCACCGGCCGCGCCGCGTAGTGCAGCAGGGGCGAGCGCAGCGGCGGTGCCTTGCCGGCCGCCACCTCGGGCAGGTAGCAGATCACGCGGCAGCCCTTGTCGACCAGCGCCTGCAGCCAGGCGGCGTGATCGGGATGGCCGGACTTCAGGTAGGCGAACACGCGTGGCCCGGTGCCGGCGGGCCAGGATGGGCGTTCCCCCGCATCGGCATCGGCGAGGAAGGTCGGGCCGAACCAGCCCGGCGCCGCGCTTTCGGGCCGCCCGTAGTGATCCAGCTCGGGCCAGGTGCACAGCAGCGGGCGGTCGCCGGCGTAGAGCTCGTGGAGCCGGGCCATCGGCGGCTTGCCGTGAGCGGCCAGCACTGTGTTTGCGTTCGCCAGCACGAGCCGCTCGGCGTCCAGCAGACGCTGCGGCGGGATGTTCAGCTCGGGCCGGATGCTGGGCAGCGGCGTGGTGTCCGGCGGCATGGTGAAGCCGATGCCCATCGTCGCGCAGCGGATGCCGGCAATGCGGGCGGCCAACACGGCGCTCGGCGCGTAGTCGGCCACCAGCACCTGGCTGCCGCTCAGGCGGATCGCGGCGAGCCAGCCCTCGACCAGCGCGCGCGCATGGGCGGGCAGCAGCCAGCCCTGGCTCAGCAGGATCTCCGGCAGGCTCGCCAGCGGCTGCGGCAGGCCGCGGGTCTGGTGCTGCCAGTGCGGCGCCTGCAGCCGCGGCATGTCGCGCAGGTCCTGCAGGATCTCGGCGGGCTGGACCAGGTCGCGCAGCACCAGCAGCACCTCATGGCCGCGCCGCTGCAGTTCCTGCGCCAGCGGCTTGATGCGGGCGGCGTGGCCGAGGCCGTCGCCGAGTTCCCAGCCCATCAGGAACTTCGCCATGTCAGGGTCGGGGTTGGTAGTTGCGTTGCAGGCGCTGCAGCTCGCCGTGGTCGCCGAGTCGCTTGATCGCCTGCAGCACGCGCTCGCCCGGGAAGCCCGCGCGGCGGGTCAACGCGCAGCGTGTCGGTTCGCTGACCAGCGTCATGCCGATATTGATGTGGGCGCGGGGATTGTTGCGCAGGAACCAGTTCAGCGATTGCGCGCCGACGATGCCGAAATCGCCGCGGCCCATCAGCAGCCGGCGCAGCATGGCGTCCTCGGTAACGACATCGCTGCGCTCCCACAGGTGTTCGGCGAAGCCCTGGGCCAGCTCCGGCGGCTTCGGGTATTCATAGCCCAGCAGCGTCACGACGGTGGCGCCGCGCATCTGCTGCCACAACTGCGGCGCCGGTCGCGGCGCGACGCTGACGACGTACTGCGGGTTCGTGTTGACCGGCACGCTCCACTGCAGCAGCGGCTGCAGCCGCGCGGGCAGCCATTCGGGCAGGGTGTCGCAATAGAGGTCGGCCTGGTCGTGCTCGAAGGCCTCGGCGACGCGGTTGCGCGGCATGACGACGAGTTTCAGCGGCATCTCGGACTCGCGGGCGATCCGCTCGCCCAGGTCCTTCAGCAGGCCGGCCTCGACCTGGTCGTCACGGATCTCGGCCAGGGGCATCGCCGCGCTGGCGAGCACCAGCATGCGCAGCGGCGGCGGCACCGCTGCCGCATCGGCCGCGGCCGAGCGTCCCGCCAGCAGCGCGGCGACGGCGAACAGCAGCAACGACGACAGCAGGAGGCGCAAGGGCATGGTCCGCAATCATGGCACGCCAAGGTAACGAGCTGCGTCAGTGGAAGTTGCGACTTTCCGTCGTCAGCCGTCCCAGCAGCGGGGTCAGGTCGTGCATGCGTCGGGCCAGCAGGTTCTTGACGCCGCCGTCGCCGTGCTGCCAGACGCCCTGCACAGCCAGCAGCCGCGAGCGCAGGATCGTGCTGCGGTACTCGGCGAACACGGCGGGCCAGACGATCACCTGGACGCTGCCGGTCTCGTCCTCCAGCGAGATGAAGATCGTGCCCTTGGCCGTCTGCGGCTGCTGGCGCACGGTGACGATGCCGCAGGCCTTGGCGAGGCGGCCGCGTGGCCAGCTCTCCAGCTGTGCGGCGGTCAGCAGGCCCTGGCGGGCCAGGCGCTCGCGCAGGATTGCCAGCGGGTGGCTGCGCAAGGTCAGGCCCAGCGAGGCGTAGTCCCACAGCACTTCCTCGCTCTCGGGCGCCGGGGGGAGTTCGGGCAGGTCCTGCGCGCTCTCCTCGCCGGCAGCACCGTGCAGCAGCGGCGGCATCGCGCGCAGCGCCGAGGCCTGCCAGACCTGCTGGCGGCGGTGGCCGGCCAGGCTCGCCAGCGCATCGGCGGCGGCCAGCTGCTGCATGTCGCGCTGATCGAGTTTTGCGCGCAGGGCCAGGTCTTGCGGGCTGGGGAACGGGCGCTCCTGGCGTGCCGCGGCGATGCGCTCGGCCGCCTCGCGGCCGAGCCCGCCGACCAGGTGCAGGCCCAGGCGCACGGCGGGCTGCTCCTGCGGGTCGGCGCCTTCGCGTGGCTCCAGTTTGCTGAGCGCGTCGCTGAGGCTGACGTCGGCCGGCCGCACCTCGACCTTGCCCTTGCGCTGCGCGTCCTGCACCAGCTGGCTGGGCGTGTAGAAGCCCAGCGGCTGGGAGTTCAGCAGCGCGCAGAGGAAGACGGCGGGCTCGTGCTTCTTGAGCCAGCAGGAAACGTAGGTCAGCAGCGCGAAGCTGGCCGCGTGCGATTCCGGGAAGCCGTAGGACGCGAAGCCCTTGATCTGCTTGAAGATGCGCTGGGCGAACTCATCCGTGTAGCCGTTGCGGCGCATGTTCGTGACGATCTTGTCGTAGAAGCGCTGCAGGTCGCCGGGGCGTTTCCAAGCGGCCATTGCGCGGCGCAGTTGGTCGGCCTCGCCGGCGCTGAAATCGGCGGCGATCATGGCGACCTGCATTACCTGTTCCTGGAAGATCGGAATGCCGAAGGTGCGGTGCAAGGCCGGCTTGAGCGCATCCGGGTAGTCGATCTGCCGGCCGGCGCGGAAGGCCTCGCGGTTTTTCAGGTACGGATGCACCATGCCGCCCTCGATCGGGCCGGGGCGGACGATCGCGACTTCGACGACGAGGTCGTAGTAATTGCGCGGTTGCAGCCGCGGCAGCATCGACATCTGCGCGCGCGATTCGATCTGGAACACGCCGACGGTGTCGGCCTTGCAGATCATGTCGTAGGTGTCCTCATCGCCTTCGGGCACCGAGGCCAGATCGATCGTTCGCCCGCGCAGCTGCCGGTACAGGTCGAAGCTGCGTCGCAGGCAGGACAGCATGCCCAGCGCCAGCACGTCGACCTTCATCAGCCGCAGTTCGTCCAGGTCGTCCTTGTCCCATTCGACGACGTTGCGCTTCTCCATCGTGGCGTTCTCGATCGGCACCAGCCGCGACAGCAGCCCCTCGGTCAGCACAAAGCCGCCGACGTGCTGGCTCAGGTGGCGCGGCATGCCCATCAGTTGCCTCGTCAGGCGCACCAGCTGGTTCAGCCTCAGGTCGTCGACCGGGATGTCCAGCTCGGCCTGCAACGCCTGCAGCCGATCTTGTGGCAGCGATTCGCTGGACCACTGATGATGGTCGTGCGCCAGCGCCTCGATCAGCGCCTCATCCATGCCCAGCGCCTTGCCGACGTCGCGGATCGCGCTGCGCGAGCGGTAGCTGATGACGACGGCGGTCAGCGCCGCGCGGTCGCGGCCGTACTTCTCGTAGAGGTACTGGATGACCTCCTCGCGGCGCTCGTGCTCGAAGTCGACGTCGATGTCCGGCGGCTCATTGCGCTCGCGGCTGATGAAACGCTCGAACAGCATCGTGCTGCGCTCCGGGTCGACCTCGCTGATGCGCAGGCAGTAGCAGACGAGGCTGTTGGCCGCCGAGCCGCGGCCCTGGCAGAGGATGCCCAGAGAGCGGGCGTGGGCGACGATGTCCGCAACGGTGAGGAAGTAGTGCTCGTACTTCAGCTCCTCGATCAGCGCTAGCTCGTATTCGATCCGTTGGCGCCATTCGTCTGGCACGCCGCCGGGCCAGCGTCCGGCCATGCCTTCGTAGGTCAGCCGCCTCAGGTGACCAGCCGGCGTGGTGCCGGCCGGCACCACCTCGCTGGGGTACAGGTACTTGATCTGGTCGAGCCTGAAGATGCAGCGCTCCGCGACCGCCAGCGTCTGCTCGCGCAAATCCTCCGGGTAGATCTGCGCGAGCCGCAGCCGGCTGCGCAGGTGGCGCTCGGCATTGGGCTGCAGGTCGAAGCCGCAGTCGGCGATCGGCTTGCCCAGGCGCGTCGCGGTCATCACGTCCTGCAGGGCCTTGCGCGAGCGCAGGTGCATATGGACATCGCCGGCGGCCACCAGCGGCAGGGCGGTGGCCTCGGACAGCCCGCGCATCCGGTGCAGCCAGAGCTCGTCGCCCAGCTCTTCCAGCAGCTCGACGGCGATCCAGGCGCGGCCCATGAAGTGCTGCAGCAGCCAGCGCGCGGGTGCCAGCAGTTCGTCGTCGCCGGCCTCGCGCGGCAGCACCAGCAGCACCAGGCAGTCGTCGAACTCGGCCGGGCCGATGTCGCTGGCGCGCAGCAGGTAGGTGCCCTTCGGCGCGCTGCAGCGCAGCCGGGTGATGAACTGGCAGAGGTTGCCGTAGCCTTCGAGGTTCTGCGCCAGCACGACGAGCTTGTAGCGTTCCTGATCGGCATCATCGCGGACCCGAAACTCGCTGCCGATCAGCAGCTTGGGCAGCGGCGGTTCGGCGTCGGGGCCATGGATCTCCTGGTAGGCACGCCGCATCCGCTGCCCCTGCGCATAGGCGCGCACGACGCCGGCCAGCGAGCACTCGTCGGTGATCGCCAGCGCCTCGTAGCCCAGCGTGGCGGCGCGCTCGAACAGCTCGCCCGGCTCGGACGCGCCGCGCAGGAACGAGAAGGCCGACAGGCAGTGCAATTCCGCATAGGCGGGGATCATGCGTACACCCCATGCAGGAACCACGCGCCCTCGTCGGCGGGCAGCCGTTGGTGGAACACCCACAGCAGCCCGGCCTGCTCGCTGCGATAGACGTAGTAGTCGCGCTGGACATGGGCGTTGGAGCCGTCGTCGCGCGCCTGCCACCACCCTTCCTCGACGCGCTGCGGCCCGGCGATCCGGTGCAGCGGGCCCCAGTACAGCGGTTGGTCGGCGCGGCTGTCCAGGCGCAGCGGCGGGTCGAGCAGCCAGCTCGGCTGCGGATAGGCGGCCACGCGGGCCGGCGTGCGCGGCCGCGGTGTGCCGGGCCAGGCTTCCCAGCACTGCATCTGCTCGGGTCGGTGGTCTTCCTGCAGCCGGCCGACGCGCACCTTGTCCGCGCCCAGGCGCACGGAGATCCGCTCTAGCAGCTGCTGCAGCGGCTCGCGCGCCTGGTCCGGCGACTGCGGCAGCAGGCTCAGGGTGTCCTCGGTCAGCGGCATCACTTCGTCGGCGCTGAGGCTGATCTCGTCGACCGGCGCGGCCAGCTCGGTGCGGGCCAGGTGCTCGGACAGCAGCCGCGACAGGTGGCCGAAATCCCGTGTCGTCTCGGCCGTGCGCCAGTGCAGGCTGCCGCGGGCATCGACATCGCGGGCGCGCATCGCGTCGTGCTGCCAGTGCAAGGTCAGCGCGCGCAGGCCGGCATGCCGCGCGGCCAGCCAGGCGCACAGCTGTGCCAGCAGCAGCTGCGCGTGATGCAGCAGCACCGGCGCATGCTCGACGCGCTGCGGCAGCTCCAGCCGGGCCGCAAAGGTCTCGGGCGCGATCTCCCACTGATGCGCCAGCGCGATGTGGCCGTGCGCCCGGTCCAGCGCCAGCAGCATTGCCGGATCGAAGCGCCGGGCCGAGGCCGCACGCGGCAGCCGCCGCACCTCGCCGAGCGTGCGACAGCCCAGCCGCGCGAGCATCGGTGCATGCGCCTGCACGGCGCTGAGCGTGTGCAGCGGCAAGGTGTCGAGCAGCGGCGTCAGCGGCTGCGAGAGGCCGTCGCAGACGCCGCTGCGCGCCAGTGCCAGCGCGCCCAGCGCGGTCGGCGCCCAGGCGATGCCGGCCAGTGCCAGCCCGGCCTGCTTCGCGCCGCGCCAGATGCGCTCGTGCAGGCGCGCGGCACCGCCGAACAGGCGCAGGCTGCCCTGGACCTCCAGCACGATCGCCTCCTCCAGCCGCGCCACGCGCGGGGAGAACTGCAGCGCCCACCAGGCCAGTGCCTGTTGTCGCGCTGCAGCCTGGGCCTCACTGTCATCCTCAGGGGACGGTGAGCGGCCGAGCAGGGCGAGCCAGTGCATGGCTGTGCTCCACGGGATCGAGGGCGGGGGAGTGCCGCGGCGCCAGCATCCGCGGCGTCAGCACGCGGGCCAGGTCGGTCGGCGGCGCGGGCAGGTTCAGCACACCGTCGAACACCGGTCCGCGCCGCTTGAGGATGCGCAGCTGCAGCGCCCAGTCGACGGCATCCACCGCCAGCCGCAGCGGCGCTGCCGACGACTGCCGCTGCGCCTGCTGCAGCGGCCGGAAGACGAAGATGGGCGCCTCGGTCGACAGCGCGTGGGTTTGCAGCCGGCGGATCTGCTCCGGCCGGGCCTGCGGCAGCCAGGCGAGGACGGCCGCGGCGGCGTTCGACTTGATCGCCTGCTCGGCCGCCCAGAGCTGCTGCTGCGGTGTTTCGGCGCGGATCCAGACGAGCTGCTGCGGCGGGAGGCCGCAGGCCTGCAGGCCCGCGAGATGCGGCACGAGCGGCGGGTTGATCAGCAACAGGGGCCGGGTGCCCGCCCCGCGCAGCGCCGGCGCGAGCAGGCGCCACTCCAGCACCGCGGGCCGCGACAGCAGGATCTCGCTCAGCCCGCGTGTCGGCCAGCCGCCGCCGGGCAGTTCCGCATCGAGCGCCGCGAAGCCGCTCGGCACGCAGGCACTCGCGCTGCCGCCCAGGCTGCTGGCGCGCCAGACCTGCGCGTGCAGTTCCTCCGGGGCGGACGGTGTTGGGCAAGGGGAAGACATGGCCAAGATACTGTATGAATGAACAGTATAAGGATCGGGGCCGCGGACGCAAGCAAAGCCCTGGCCGAGTCCGCTGAAACCTGGCGTTAGATACCTGGTTCATGCGGCCAAGCTGAGTGCGACAAACGCACAACATCCCCGCACTTGAGGCATGCGCCAGCGTGCCAGTCTGCCAATTTGGATCAAAATAAGGGTTTCCACCGGGTCGGCGAGCTTTCAGCGTTAGGACCGATATTTCATGGCATTGAGCGAGCTTTCCGTTCTGGCGCACCGCCCGCTGGAAACCGCGCGCCTGTTGTTGCGCGCACCCACCGCCGACGACCTGCAGGCGGTGTTCGAACTGCATGCCGACCCGATCGCCAACCGCTTCAGCGCCAGTGGCCCGACGCCCACCCGCGAGGCCTCGGCCGAGCTGCTGGAGGGCTGGCTTGCCCACTGGCGCGAGCATGGCTACGGCTACTGGGTGATCGCCTCGCGCGAGCAGCCCGAGCAGGTGATCGGTTTCGGCGGCGTGATGAGCCGCACCGTCGCCGGCGTCAGCGGCCTGCACCTGTACTTCCGCTTCCAGCCGCAGGCCTGGGGACAGGGCTTCGCGTCGGAGATGGCGCTGGCGGCGCTGGAACTGGCCTTCGACACCTTGCACGCACCCTCGGTGTTCGCGGTCGTGCTGGCGCCGAACACACCGTCGCGCAAGACCTTGGAGCGCATCGGCATGCTGCTGAAGACCTCGTCGACCGACTGGCCCAGCCAGGTGGCGAGCCTGGTCTACGAGATGACGGCCGAGCGCTTTACGCAGATGCCCAGGACGACGCCGGCGCCGACACCGTTCGGTGCCTGAACTCTACGCACCGCCCTGGTAGGCCTGCAGCCCCGGTCGATCCAGCACCCGCACGCCGCCGTACTCCACCGCGATCAGGTTCGCCGCGGCCAAGGTGCTCAGCGACTGGTTGACGCGCTGGCGCGAGAGGCCGACCAGATAGCCCAGTTCGTGCTGCGTGATGCGCAGCAGGCTGCCCACACCCGGGTAGAGCAGCGGATGGAACATCGCCGCCAGGTTGCGGGCGACCTTGATGTCCGGATCGGAGATGCGGTCGATCTCGCGGGCGGCGATGAACTGGCCGAGTCGTTCGTTCAGCTGGTTCAGGATGAAGCGGTTGAACGCGATGCTCTGGTCCAGCAGCGCATGGAAGGTTTCCAGCGGCAGGCCGGCGACGACGCTGCGGCGCAGCGCCTGGATGTTGTAGCGGTAGACCTCGCGCTTGAGCAGCGTGCCTTCGCCGAACCAACCGCCTGGCGGCAGGCCGGTGAAGGTGATGCTGAAGCCGGTGGAGTCGTCGTTGCTCATCTTCAGCAGCCCGTCGACGACGCCGAACCAGTAGTTGGCCGGCCGCCCGAAACGGCAGACCCGCTCACCCACCTCCGCCTCGGCCACCTGCAACTGCGCCACGGCGGCGGCCCGTTGTGCGGGCGCCAGCAGGGCGAGCCAGGGAATCGCGTCCAGCTCCTCACGGCTGGCCGCGCGGGCGCGCAGTCGCAGCGGCGTGGCGGGAGCGGGGGTGTTCATGCGGCAACGGATGGGTCCGGACGATTCGGGCGCAAGGTAGCAGCCGCCGCATTCCGCGTCTACAGCTTGTGCGCCTCGGACTTCAGGTACCACTCGCTGATGCGCTCGCCGTTCCAGCGCAGGGTCACGTGCTCCGCCTGGCGCGCCGGCGGCACCGTGGCGCGTGGCGTGAACAGTGCCACGCATTGGCCGCCGGGCCGGCGCACGCTGTCGAACGCAATGCCCGCATCGCCGGCCGTGCGCCGCGCCAGGCCGAAGACCTGCGAGGCGGCATAGCTGTCGGGGGCGTACAGCGCCGCATGGTCGGCCTGCTGGCCGCGCAACTCGCACAGCACCGACTTCACGCGCACGCGGTAGCAGCGCAGGTCGATCTCGATCGCCGGCTCCCGCGTGCGGGCGAGGAACAGCGTGCGGTGATGGCCGACCTCGGCAACGGCCGTGTCCAGGTCGTTCGCCGCGTAGTAGACGCCGTAGCTGCCGTCGCTGAAGCGGCTGCCGTCGGGATTCAGGTGCGTGAACGCGGCCATGATGGCCCCCGTGCCGGGGCCGCTGAGCCGGTGCTCGGGCGGGACCAGCGAGAGCTCACCGATCTCGTCGCGCAGCCGCGGATTGCCCAGCGCCTCGATCGCGAACACCACGTCGAGATCGGCCGGCTCGGCCACCCGCTCGAACAGCGAGATCGGCGGGAAGCGGCTGGGGATCAGGCGGCAGGCGTCGGGCCAGTCGAGCTTTGTTGTCGTAGTCATGTCAGCGTGTATTCGTATTCGGGCCGAGCGCCGGGCCGCGCCAAGCCGGCCCACTTGGCGATGTACTTGCGGCTTGATGCCGCGGGCATCGCCGTCCCCTTGGGGGACCGCCCAGACCCGCCCGCGTCCAGCGGGGCGGGACTGGGCAAGGGGGCTCTATGTCATGCCCAGCCGCCGCGTTGCGCGTCGAGGTATTGGCGGACGACGAACAGGTCGGACACCTGACCGCCCAGCATCCGGTCCAGCGCCGAGTGCCCGCCAAACAAGGGCGCGCTGTTGGGCTTCTTGATCCAGGCGTTCGCCCGCTCGGGCAAGGGCAGCAGGATCTGCAGTGCGCCGTAGATGCCGAACAGGTGCGACAAGCGCTCGAGCGTGGCGCCGTCCAGTGCCGACTTGACGCGGCCGGCCTTCCAGTCGAAGAAGGCTGTGCGTCCGCAGCCCAGCAGGCGCTGCTGCTCGGCATTGCTGAGCTCCCAGGCGGCGGCGATGTTGAAGAAGGTGCGCAGGGCCGCGGCGGCGGCGGCAGGGGTCTGCAGATTGACGGGCGGCGGGCGGTGGGCGAGGACGGCGGACATGGCGGACTCCAGTCGTTCAATGCATGTCATCTTAGGCCGTTTAAGAACTAATTCAATTAAATAGTACAAATATGTACTTATGGCTTCCGGGAAAGCGCGCTCGGCACTGACCCTAGGAATGTCGTTGTAACGACAACGAGGCGTCAATGCGCCGCCTACCATCCGCCGCAAGAGACATGACACGGCGACCATGGACCACCTGGCGACCACGACCTTTCCCCGGCTTCTGCTGGCCCACGCGGCGGCGCGTCCCGAAGCTGCGGCATTGCGCGAGAAGGAATACGGCATCTGGCAGACGCTCAGCTGGCGCGAGCTGGCGGTGCTGGTGCGCGATCTCGCGCATGGCCTCGCGGCCGCCGGCCTCGGTGCGGGGCAGCACCTCGTCGTGATCGGGGAGAACCGTCCGCGGCTCTATGCCTCGATGCTGGCCGCGCAGTCGCTCGGCGCGATCCCCGTGCCGCTGTACCAGGACGCGGTGGCCACCGAGTTCGTCTTCCCGATCAACAACGCCGAGATCGCCTTCGCCGTCGTCGAGGACCAGGAGCAGGTGGACAAGCTGCTGGAGATCCGCGAGCAGTGCCCCGGCCTTGCGCGGATCTGGTACGACGACCCGCGCGGCCTGCGCAAGTACGAGGAGCCGGGCCTGGCTGCGCTCGACATGCTGCGCGAGGAGGGCCGCCGGCATGCCGCCGTGCATCCTGCGTATGTTGAAGAGCGTATCGCCACCGCCCGGGCCGATGACGTGGCCGCGCTGTTCTTCACCTCCGGCACCACCGGCAATCCGAAGGGCGTCGTCCACACGCACGCGAGCCTGATCGACCGCGCGCGGGCCGGCCAGCGCTTCGACCGGCTGACCGAGCGCGAGGAGGTGCTCGCCTACCTGCCGCTGGCCTGGATCGGCCAGAACATCTTCAGCTACGCGCAGTGGCTGGCGGTGGGCTACGTCGTCAACTGTCCGGAGTCGGCCAGCACCGTCGAGATCGACCTGAAGGAGATCGGCCCGACCTATTACTTCGCCCCGCCGCGCGTGTTCGAGGGCCTGCTGACCAAGGTGATGATCCGCATGGAAGACGCCTCGGCGCCCAAGCGCTGGCTGTTCGAACGATGCATGGCGCTGGCCCGTCGCGTCGGCCCGGCGCTGATGGACGGCAAGCCGGTCGGCACGGCAGACCGCTTGAAATACGCGTTAGGCAATGCCTTGATCTACGGCCCGCTGCGCAACACGCTGGGCCTGTCGCGCGTGCGCGTGGCCTACACGGCCGGCGAGGCGATCGGGCCGGACCTGTTCAGCTTCTACCGCAGCATCGGCATCAACCTGAAGCAGCTCTACGGCTCCACCGAGACGGCCGTGTTCGTCTGCCTGCAGCCGGACGACCAGGCCCGCTCCGACACCGTTGGCGTACCGATCGAAGGCGTCGAGCTGCGGCTGGCGGACGGCGGCGAGATCTTCATCCGCTCGCCCGGCCTCTTGAAGGGCTACTACAAGAACGAGGCCGCCACGGCCGAGGTGCTGGACGGCGAGGGCTGGTTCCGCACCGGCGACGCCGGTTTCATCGATGGCGACGGGCACCTGAAGATCATCGACCGCGCCAAGGACGTCGGCCGCATGCGCTGCGGCGCGATGTTCGCGCCCAAGTACGTGGAGAACAAGCTGAAGTTCTTCCCCTACATCAAGGAGGCCGTGGCCTTCGGCGATGGCCGCGAGCAGGTCTGCGCCTTCGTCAACATCGACTTCGACGCGGTCGGCAACTGGGCCGAGCGCCACAACCTGCCCTATGCCGGCTACACCGACCTGGCCGCCAAGCCCGAGGTCTACGAACTGATCGTCGAGTGCGTGCGCCAGGTCAATGCCGACCTGGCGCGCGACGCGCTGCTGGCCGGCAGCCAGATCAGCCGCTTCCTGATCCTGCACAAGGAACTCGACGCCGACGACGGCGAGCTGACCCGCACCCGCAAGGTGCGCCGCGGCGCCATCGCCGACAAGTACGGCGTGCTGATCGATGCGCTGTACGGCGGCCTGGCCTCGCAGTACATCGAGACGGCGGTGAAGTTCGAGGACGGTCGCAGCGGCATGGTGGCGGCGGACCTGCGCATCGTGGACATGGAGATGACCGCATGAGGCGCGTTGGCGAGGTCATCCTCGACGTGCGCAACATCAGCGTGCAGTTCGGCGGCGTCAAGGCGCTCAGCGACATCTCCTTCGACGTCCGCGAGCACGAGATCCGCGCGATCATCGGCCCCAACGGCGCCGGCAAGAGCTCGATGCTGAACTGCATCAACGGCGTCTACCAGCCCAGCGAGGGTGCGATCACCTTCCGCGGCCAGACCTTCCGGCACATGAACTCGCGCCAGGTCGCGCAGATGGGCGTGGCCCGCACTTTCCAGAACCTGGCGCTGTTCAAGGGCATGAGCGTGCTGGACAACATCATGACCGGCCGCAACCTGCACATGCGGCGCAACCTGCTCTGGCAGGCCTTGCGTTGGGGACCCGCCGAGCGCGAGGAGATCGCACAGCGCGAGAAGGTCGAGCGCATCATCGATTTCCTCGAGATCCAGGCGTATCGCAAGACGCCGGTCGGTCGGTTGCCCTACGGCCTGCAGAAGCGCGTGGACCTGGGCCGGGCGCTGGCGATGGAGCCCCAGGTGCTGCTGCTGGACGAGCCGATGGCCGGCATGAACGTCGAGGAGAAGCAGGACATGTGCCGCTTCATCCTCGACGTCAACGAGGAGTTCGGCACGACGATCGTGCTGATCGAGCATGACATGGGCGTGGTGATGGACATTTCGGATCGCGTCGTCGTGCTGGACTACGGCCGCAAGATCGGCGACGGTGCGCCCGACGAGGTGCGCGCCAATCCCGACGTGATCCGTGCCTACCTCGGGACGCAACACTGATGGCCTTCTTCATCGAAACCCTGATCGGCGGCCTGATGGCCGGCATGCTCTATTCGCTGATCGCGCTGGGCTTCGTGCTGATCTACAAGGCCAGCGGGGTGTTCAATTTCGCGCAGGGCGCGATGGTGCTGTTCGCGGCGCTGGCGATGGCGCGCTTCGCCGAGTGGATCCCGCAGTGGGTGCCGGCGCTGGCCAACCCGATCGTCGCCAACGTGCTGGCCTTCGCGCTGGCGCTGGGCGTGATGGTGCTCGTCGCGATCGCGGTCGAGAAGCTGGCGCTCTCGCGCCTCGTAAACCAGGAAGGCATCACGCTGCTGATGGCGACCTTGGGTTTCACCTACTTCCTCGACGGCCTGGGCCAGACCCTGTTCGGTAACGACATCTACAAGATCGATGTCGGCATGCCCAAGGATCCGGTGATCGTCGCCGAGTCGCTGTTCCAGGGCGGCATCCTGATCAGCAAGGAAGACCTCTACTCCGCACTGATCGCCACCGTGCTGGTCGCGCTGCTGGCGCTGTTCTTCCAGAAGACGGCGACCGGCCGCGCGCTGCGCGCGGTGGCCGACGACCACCAGGCGGCGCAGTCCATCGGCATTCCGCTGTCGACGATCTGGATCATCGTCTGGAGCGTGGCCGGCTTCGTCGCGCTGGTGGCCGGCGTGATCTGGGGCAGCAAGCTGGGCGTGCAGTTCTCGCTGTCGCTGGTGGCGCTGAAGGCGCTGCCGGTGGTGATCCTCGGCGGGCTGACCTCGATCCCGGGCGCCATCGTAGGCGGGCTGGTGATCGGCGTCGGCGAGAAGCTGTCGGAGATCTACATCGGTCCGATGCTCGGTGGCGGCATCGAGATCTGGTTCGCCTACGTGCTGGCTTTGCTGTTCCTTCTCGTCAGGCCGCAGGGCCTGTTCGGCGAGAAGATCATCGATCGGGTCTGACCATGTTCTACAGAGAAGCCGGCCAGTTCAAGTCGACCTACCGCGCGGACCAGCAGATCCTGCCGATCCGCCAGGACCGCGTCGCGATGGCGCTGCTCTTGCTGACGGCCTTCGTGATCGTGCCGCTCACCGCCCCCGAGTACCTGCTGCGCGCCATCCTCGTACCCTTCCTGATCCTGTCGCTGGCCGCGCTGGGGCTGAACATCCTGGTCGGCTACTGCGGGCAGATCTCTCTGGGCACCGGCGCCTTCATGGCCGTCGGCGCCTACGCCGCCTACAACGCGCAGGCGCGCATCGAGGGCCTGCCGCTGATCGTTTCGCTGCTGCTGGGCGGCGCCTGTGCGACGGTGGTCGGCGTGATCTTCGGCGTGCCCTCGCTGCGCATTCGCGGGCTCTACCTGGCGGTGGCGACCCTGGCCGCGCAGTTCTTCGTCGACTGGGCCGCGCTGCGCCTGCGCTTCGTCACCAACGGCTCGGAATCCGGCTCGGTCAGCGTCAGCGGTTTGCATGTCTTTGGCCTGCCCATTGAAAGCCCGGCCTCCAAGTACCTGCTGTGCCTGTCCTTCGCCGTCGTCTTCGCGCTGCTGGCGAAGAACCTGGTGCGCTCGGGCATCGGCCGCGAGTGGATGGCGATGCGCGACATGGATGTGGCGGCCGCCGTCATCGGCATCCGCCCGGTGCACGCGAAGCTGACGGCCTTCGCGGTCAGCGCCTTCATCGTCGGCGTGGCCGGCGGGCTGTGGGGCTTCGTCCACCTCGGTGCCTGGGAGCCGGCGGCATTCAACATCGACCGCTCGTTCCAGCTGCTGTTCATGGTCATCATCGGCGGGCTCGGATCGATCTCGGGCGGCTTCCTCGGTGCCGCCTTCATCGTGCTGCTGCCGATCGCGCTGGAGCGCCTGCCGCAGCTGCTGCACCTGCCGGTGTCCACCGCGATGTCCTCGCACCTGACCAGCATGGTCTTCGGCGTGCTGATCGTGTTCTTCCTGATCGTCGAGCCGCACGGCCTGGCGCGGCTGTGGGCCACAGCCAAGGAGAAGCTGCGGCTCTGGCCTTTCCCTCACTGATCCACAACAAGGAGACAAGCATGAGAAGACAGTGGCTAACGATGATCCTCAGCGTCATGCTCGCCGCGGGGGCGCAGGCCCAGCAGGCGAAGGAGCAGTTCTTCCCCTTGCTGGTCTACCGCACCGGCCCCTACGCGCCCAATGGCACGCCCTGGGCCAACGGCAAGCAGGACTACATCAAGCTGATCAATGCGCGCGACGGCGGCATCAACGGCGTCAAGCTGACTTTCGAGGAATGCGAGACCGGCTACGCCACCGACAAGGGCGTCGAGTGCTACGAGCGGCTCAAGGGCAAGGGCGCCAGCATGATCGACCCGCAGGCCACCGGCATCACCTTCGCGCTGACCGAGAAGGCCCCCGTCGACAAGATCCCGCTGCTGACCCTGGGCTACGGCCTCTCCGCCGCGCAAGACGGCAACGTCTTCAAGTGGAACTTCCCGCTGATGGGCAGCTACTGGACCGCGGCCGACATGCTGATCCAGCAGATCGCCAAGAAGGAGGGCGGCTTCGACAAGCTCAAGGGCAAGAAGATCGCGCTGGTCTATCACGACTCGCCCTTCGGCAAGGAGCCGATGCCGATGCTGGAGGAGCGCAGCAAGATGAACGGCTTCGAGCTGATCAAGATCCCGGTGACGGCGCCCGGCGTCGAGCAGAAGTCCGCCTGGCTGCAGGTGCGCCAGCAGCGGCCGGACTATGTGCTGCTGTGGGGCTGGGGCGTGATGAACTCGACCGCGCTGAAGGAGGCGCAGGCCACCGGCTACCCGCGCGAGAAGATGTACGGTGTCTGGTGGGCCGGCGCGGAGCCGGACGTCAAGGACGTCGGCGAGGGCGCCAAGGGCTACAACGCGCTGAACCTGAACAGCTCGGGCCAGGCGCCGAAGGTCATCCAGGACATCCTGAAGTACGTGCACGACAAAGGGCAGGGTACGGGCCCGAAGGACGAGGTCGGCTCGGTGCTGTACACGCGCGGCATGATCATCCAGATGCTCAGCGTCGAGGCGGTGCGCCGCGCGCAGGAGCGCTTCGGCAAGGGCAAGGTGATGACGGGCGAACAGGTCCGCTGGGGCCTGGAGAACCTGGCGCTGGACCAGAAGAAGCTCGATGCGCTGGGCTTCGCCGGCGTGATGCGGCCGCTCAGCACCAGCTGCGCCGACCACATGGGCTCGACCTGGGCGCGCGTGCAGACCTGGGACGGCACGAAGTGGAACTTCAGCTCCGACTGGCTGGAGGCCGACACGGCGATCCTGAAGCCGATGGTGAAGGCGGCCGCGGACAAGTACGCGGCCGACAAGAAGATCACGCGGCGCACGCCGGAAGATTGCCAGAGCTGACATGAACGCACCCGCCGTGCTCCTCGACGTCAACGGCATCGAGGTCATCTACAACCACGTGATCCTGGTGCTGAAGGGCGTGTCCCTGCAGGTGCGCGAGGGCAGCATCGTCGCGCTGCTGGGCGGCAACGGCGCTGGCAAGACGACGACCTTGCGCGCGGTCAGCAACCTGCTGGCGGGGGAGCGCGGCGAGGTGACCAAGGGCTCGATCGCGCTGCGCGGCGAGCGCGTCGAGAAGCTCGGCACCGCCGAGATGGTGCGGCGCGGCGTGATCCAGGTGATGGAGGGCCGGCACTGCTTCGCTCATCTGAGCATCGAGGAGAACCTGCTGACCGGTGCCTACACGCGCAGCGATGGCAAGGCCGCCGTCGCGCAGACGCTGGAGAAGGTCTATGCCTACTTCCCGCGGCTGAAGACGCGCCGCTCCTCGCAGGCGGCCTACACCTCCGGCGGCGAGCAGCAGATGTGCGCGATCGGCCGGGCGCTGATGGCCAACCCGAAGATGGTGCTGCTGGACGAGCCCTCGATGGGCCTGGCGCCGCAGATCGTCGAGGAGGTGTTCGAGATCGTGCGCGACCTGAACGCCAAGGAGGGCACGACCTTCCTGCTGGCGGAGCAGAACACGACGATGGCGCTGCGCTACGCCGACTACGGCTACATCCTCGAGAACGGCCGCGTCGTGATGGACGGCGCCGCCGCGCAACTGGCCGAGAACGAGGACGTCAAGGAGTTCTACCTTGGCATGGGCGGAGGTGATCGCAAGAGCTTCCGCGACGTGAAGAGCTACAAGCGCCGCAAGCGCTGGTTGGCATGAATGAGCCCCTCGTCCAAGGAGTACCTTGGCCGGTCCCCCGAGGGGACGGCGATGCTCGCGGGGGATGCCCCGCTCGCACAGCGCCATGCGGGCCGGCTTGGGGCGGCCCGGCGCTCGGCCCTGGTGCCGTAGAAATAGAAAGGGTCTGAATCCGATGAGCAACGATGATTTCTTCGCCCTGCCGCCGTTCAAGCCGGACGAGGCGCTGCTGACGCTGCGGCGCAACCTGCGCGACCTGCGGCCGCTGGCCGAGCGTGGCGGCAAACCCGGGGTGTTCGAGCTGCAGGGCCAGCCGGTGCTGGAGCTCGGTGCGGATGAGCAGGGCCTGCATGCGCGGCTGGTCAAGCGCCCGGCGCGCAGTCCCGAATGGGAGCGGCGCGATTGCAAGAACGCCGCCGAGGTGCGGCGGCTGCAGGACGAGATCAAGCGCCGCGTCGGGCTGTGGACCGACGAGACGCCGTGAGCACCATGGCGCCGCATTTCCATGACGCGCTGGAGACGCGCGATCCGGCCGAGCGCGAGCAGGCGTTGCTGCTGGCGCTGGCCGGCCAGATCGCGCACGCGCAGGCCCATGCACCGGCCTTCGCCGAGGCGCTGTCCGGTGTGGAGCCCGCCCGCATCACCAGCCGCGCCGCGCTGGCGCAGTTGCCGGTGACGCGCAAGCCCGAGCTGCTGGCCCGCCAGCAGGCACAGCGCGGCACGGGTGACCCCTTCGGCGGCCATGCCACCGTCGGCTGGGCGGGGCTCGTGCATCGGCGCGGCGCCCGCAAGGTCTTCCAGTCGCCCGGGCCGATCTATGAGCCCGAGGGCGAGCGGGCGGACTACTGGCGCCTGGCCCGCGCGCTGTTCGCCGCGGGCTTCCGTGCCGGCGACCTGGCGCACAACAGCTTCAGCTACCACTTGACGCCGGCCGGCTCGATGATGGAAAGCGCCGCCGCGGCGCTCGGCTGCGCCGTGTTCCCGGGCGGCGTCGGCAACACGGAGCTGCAGTTGCAGGCGATCACGGACCTGCGGCCGCAGGCCTATGTCGGCACGCCCAGCTTCCTGAAGATCCTGCTCGACAAGGCGGAGGAGCAGGGGAGGCCGGTCCGCTCGATCACCAAGGCGCTGGTCAGCGGCGAGGCCTTTCCCGCGGCGCTGCGCGTCTGGCTCGCCGAGCGCGGCGTCTCTGCCTACCAGTGCTATGCGACGGCCGACCTGGGCCTGATCGCCTACGAGACCGCCGCGCGCGAAGGCCTGGTGCTCGATGAGGGCGTGCTGGTCGAGATTGTGCGGCCCGGCACCGGTGATCCGGTGCCGGACGGCGAAGTCGGCGAGGTCGTCGTCAGCACCTTGAACCCGGACTACCCGCTGATCCGCTTCGCCACCGGCGACCTGTCCGCCGTGCTGCCGGGCGCGTGCCCGAGCGGCCGCACGAACACACGCATCCGCGGCTGGCTAGGCCGCGCCGACCAGTCGGCCAAGGTGCGCGGCATGTTCGTGCATGCCGGCCAGGTCGCCGAAGTCGTCAGGCGCTTCCCGGAGATCGTCCGTGTGCGGCTGGTGGTCGAGGGCGAACTCGCCAAGGACCGCATGTGCCTGCGGGTGGAACTGGCAGATGCCGCGCCCGCAGGCCTGGCCGAACGCATTGCCGCCGCGCTGCGTGAGGTCACGAAGCTGCGCGGCGAGGTGGAACTGCTGCAGGCCGGCAGCCTGCCCAATGATGGGCGGGTGATCGAGGACCGGCGCGCGGTCTGAACTGGATCAGCGCGCGGCGGCCAGCAGAGGCGGGCCGGACTCGACCGTCGAGCGCAGCGCCGCGGCGGCCATCATCTTCGGGCCTTCGGCCACCGGCCTCACCAGCCATTGCGGCACCGGCAGCCGGCTGCCGGCCGTGGCACGCAATTCGCGGCCCGACATCGCCCATTCGGCCGCACCGCCGACGAACCAGTGCACCTGGCCCGGGCTCAGTGCCTGCAGCGACTCGACCAGCGCCTGTGCCCGCAGATCGCCCGCATCGCCATAGACGACGATG